>MDSV01088324.1_pt1 | contig 10082 bp, 8 predicted proteins | sample 810851 | NCBI WGS metagenome assembly MDSV01 (sample SAMN05326640, study PRJNA326480) | marine metagenome | isolation source: seawater | place: Atlantic Ocean: North East | collected 2012
GGGGTATAGATGCCAATTCCTACAATTAGGTAAGTCATCTTTATATTCTCTTACAATCTATTTTTTCTGATTCATTTTTTTTGCTTAGAGAAACAATAACCGCTATTAATATAAGAATAGATCCCGTTAATAACTTCATAATATCATCAATCACCACATTACTTATTTCACCAAAAACAAATAATGATATAAATACAGCGATTGGAACAACAGCATTATTAAAAGCTGCAAGAGTTCCAGCTTCTGTTTTAGTAGCACCTTTATTCCAAAGGAAAAACCCCAAACCTGAAGCAACAATTCCCAGATACAATATTGCTTGCATTTGAGTTCGCGTTATTGAAAGCATTGAGGAATCGATAAATATTAAAGTAAATAATCCTGCAGATACAGTCCCGCCTAAAGTTAACAAACCAAAAACACTTATATCTTTAACTTGGGGATATAGTTTCTTCCAGTCCTTGTAAGAGATTTGACCAAATGCAAAACAAATACCTGCCATTTGCATTAAAAAGAAACCAAACCAAATACCCTCTGAAGGAAAATTTTGCATATTGATCACACCAGCTCCAATTACGGATATTAATGCTGCCAAAAAATATCGAGCAGAGATTTTTCTTCTTCGGATATCATTTATGATAACAACATAAAAAGGAGTCATTACTGAAAAGAGTGCAACTAGATGCGAAGGCAGATATTCAAAAGCCTTCATGTAAAAAACATACATTAGACCAAATTGAATAAATCCACACCGAATGAGATAAAATGATTGATTAAAGCCAATAAATCTCAGACGAAGAAATGGAAGAAAGACTAGGCTTGCACAGGCAAGTCTCATAGTCGCAACTAAAAATGGATTTACACCGGATAGAACATTACCAACCAACCCAAAGGAAAATCCCCAAATAAGAGATACTATTGCTAAATAAAACACTTACACTAAAAAATTACCAAGTTAATGATGAACCTAGTGTAAATTGAACTCCTTTACCCGGCATCCTAGGTAAGTCTTCAAATTCCTCATCCCAAGCATTATCAATCGCAAAGAAAAATTCTAAATTTTCATTATTATCAGGAAAGAAGCTAAGGTTTATATTAGTAAAAATTGCTTTTTCAGGGCCATTTCTTAGGCTATTCTTCTGTTGTCTACGCCATTCATTATCAATACTAATTTCAAAATTATCACCTAGCAATATTATGGCACCTAAAGTAAATCGATGTTTAGCATAATTAAGCGCATAATAGCTTCCTGCTAAATTTTCATTAAAAAATTCATCCTTCTTTTCAAGAAAATTGTAACTAGATATAACTTGAAAATATTTCCACTGCTTAGACGCAAATAATTCAAGGCCAAATGTTTCTATATCAACAGCAGCCGCTGATTTATCATATGGATCACCTAATACATATACCCAGTCGATTAAGTCATCATCCCATCTGTAAAAGATAGCTCCTTCAAATTTGAAATCATTTTGACCAAGCGAGCATCCTAATTCTAATATTTGACTAGTCTCTCTGCCCAACTCCCCGTCGCTTTTAAATGGCCCTTTGCCCCCCTCTCCAATTGCTGTATAGCCTGTAACTTGGCTTGATTCAGCATAAGAAATGTGAAAATTTCTGTAATCACCATTGGAAAGTAAATGATTCCAGCTTAAATCACTAATCAAGGATAATTCTCTATCATCAGTCACTCTATTTGTGGTGTCCAAACTCCCGCCTATTCTTAGAGCAAAGGTACCATTAGTGTTAATGATTTTATACTCTGGTAAAATAGTAAACTTATAATATTTAGTTGAATCATTTCCTGCCCAAGGACCTCCTCCATTATACATTTCATTAAACTTTTTCCAATTATCTGAAGCAACAATACCTGAGTAAAAAATGCCAGAATTATCACTAATATTATGCAAGCCGTTAAACCCTAATGCACCAAACCTAGTACTATGGTTAACGCTATAATCAGCCTGACTCGATCCATCTAAATTATACCCATCTAAATTATAAAAATCTAAATTTGTCCTATAAGCTGCAGTAATTTCGAAATAATTATTAAATCCATATATGCGATGATGATTGATAGAAGTTATTTCCGTTTCTAAATCCTCATATTCTATAGAAACATCTCGCTTACTTTGAGTGTACATCTGAGGCCAACCAAAAAACTTGTATTGTTTTCCAAAAAAGATGTCAGTCTGTGAATTTTTATCCAATAATTGAATGCGAGCACAACGCCTCTTAAATTCATGATCTCCATTCTGAATAGTTCCATCACCCTCAGAATTTGAAATATCAAACTCAAAGCCGATTATCCACTCGCCATCCCTATCTAATGCTTTTGTCCATGCGTTATTCAATCCTTGAAAATTTAAAGCATTATCGCCCCAGCCTAAAGTAACACTTCCACCATCAGTAATTCGCCTCCAATCATACTTTAATGTCCCAGAAGTGCTATTAAATCCCAAAAGGCTATTATCCGCACCAGTATATAATTTAGGACCATTAAGCATTTTTGGCGATATTGGCAATTCGGAAGAATAGTGACCAGTCTGAGGATCAATAATTGTTAATGCCCCTATTTGGAAACCCGTACCCTCAAAAATGCCACCTCTAATACTAACATCACCTTGAGCCTCAGATATATTTCTTGATTGAAAATCAACACGAGGGTTGAAGCCTAAATTCGATGACAAGGATTCGTATGTTGTAAATGAACGAGAATTAGCGATTTCTTGACCTTGAACAGTCAAATTTGGAAGTGTGTGGACTAGTGCTGTCTTAAGTTTTACGTTCGGTCTAACATCTAAATTTGCATAAACAAACCCCTGAAAAAAGTTAATACCAAGTAAAGTAATTAGTATATTGTAATAATTCATAGTTTTGTGAGTATTTAGTTTAATATCTCAATTGTTAAGCAAAAAAAAAATAAGCTTAACAAAAGAAACTTAGACTCATTATTGTAGAAAAAACAATTAAAATTAATAAAATATTTAAAAAAATGACTGAAGAAATATACTTGGCTGGTGGCTGCTTATGGGGAGTTCAAGAATTCTTTAGACACATTAGTGGTATTCTTTCAACTGAGGCAGGCAGAGCAAATGGGAAATCGGAAACTTTGGAAGAGCCATACGATGACTATGCAGAATGCGTAAAAATTAACTTTAATTCTAAAAAAATAAGCGTGAGTCAATTAGTCCTCAATCTGTTTGAAATAATCGACCCTTATGCAGAAAACAAACAAGGCCCTGATGTAGGGAGATGCTATAGAACTGGTGTGTACAGCAAAAATACTTCTCATTTAAGAGAGGCTGAAATATTTATTCGAAGTAGGATGGACTATAAAAAAATAAAAATCGAAATACTTTATCTGCATAACTACATAAAGAGCAATGACATACATCAATTCAGATTAGCAAGAAATCCCAACGAATTTTGCCATATACCAAAACATATATTACATAAATATAAGACATAAGGAATATTTACGGGATATGCAATAAATCTATTGACATATCACCCAACACACAACAGATTATTAGTTAATGAATTCTACCCTTAAATATTCAGCATTGATCTCATCCTTTACAAGTGTCACTTTTGCCGGCTTCATTTCCCCTATAGCTATTGATACAACCATTGGAATTCGGACTGAAACAACGTTTGATTATCAAGTAACTAACACTATTAATGATGTTAATTTCTTTACCGATTCTTCAAATTTCTTCGAAGAAGATAATATATTCTTCAATGAAAATACTAACTCATTTTTAGATACTGTTCGCGCTGTTATTACTGCAAAGCCAACAAACAGGGTTAAAAAGGACGCTCCTTTAGTCGATGCAGGTATCAAAAATTACGATGTTTTTGGTGCCACAAGGAGTTTTACTGTTGGTAGAGATACATCTTTCACTGGAGTAGGCGTTAAAACAGGTAAGGTTTCCCAGCTTGATGGTATAGAAGAAGGTTTTGAAGTTTTTGGTGGTGATAATGATACTGGTAGTGCCATGAATGTTACTATGCAAGTTAGAGAAAAATCAACTAAAGAAAGATGGGGAATGCATAACCATCTACATGACAACGATCAAGGGGGCCACACCTCTAATTCAGTTATCGGTCACTCCCCTCTTGTATCTAGCGTAATGAGAGTTCACGGCATGGGAATACAAGAAGCATCTTCAGATGGAAGGGTAAAAACTAACCCATTTGCACTTGTTGGCACTTATCGCCAAGAGGATTTTGACGCCACATATAGTCTGCCTGAACTCCAAGAGCTTATCAATGGATGTCTATTTCTAGGTTGGTTAAATACTGCACTTGATGGTAACCACTTAGATATTACTGACGACGATAGATGGGTGCATGCCGTACAGGGTAATTTTGACAATATGCCGGACAATCCAAATCGTCACGACGAGCATGGTGTTATAGGCAACGCTATAATTGGAACACTTGATGATTATATTGCAGGTACGCAAACTTCTATTCCAGGTTTATCAAAATTATCTGGAGAAATGAGAGTTGGTGACCACGGAGGTGATGATATATCAAACGTAGTTTGGGCTGTCGTAGACCACAATAGTGATTTCGCGGTTATTCCTGAGCCATCGACATACGCCCTTATATTTGGTCTTGTGGCCTTATCTACAGCAATATTAAGGAGACGAAAGTAGCACACCAAGATCAACTTTTACCCAGCATTTTACGCTGGGTTTTTTTATTGGTATAGTCTTACATTAGCATGGTATCGCCTGTTGATAATTGTTGATATAATAACCAAATAAAGCAAAATGACTATGATGAAATGTCACATTTTTATTTTTATATTTTTATATCAGTCACTTTATTCTTATGAAACCGAGTCATGTTCAGTTGATTCCAATGACCACTATAAACATGCCAGTACTTCTAATCTTATGTTTAGCTTACAAACTGGTTATGCTTGGATTAAAGCAAAAAACAATCATATGGAGAATGACTCAGGGATTTTAGTTGGTTTTCATGCAATGCATCACAACACCCTAAAAATTCTTGATAGACACTTTTATTTAGCTGCCGGTTTACATAAGACTTGGAGTAAAGATCCTCATGTAGGGGCTATGTTCGGCCTAATGTACCCCATAAATGATAATTTATCAGTTAGCTTTATGCCAGGATATGTTTGGATGAAGCATTCCGCCCATAATGATCTTTTAGCTAATGTAGGAATGCCCAATATGCCTATGAATATGAATATGAATATGAATATGACAAATAAAAAGCATTGGGAATCTGAATATTCAAACCACTTTGAACTACACTCTAAAACAAAGATATTTAATTATTTAATTAAAACAAGTCTATCATGGATGACTTCAAGAAGTCATTCGCTCATTAGCCTTGGTTTTAATTTTGATTTTTGAAATTTCCCTAAAAAATCATTTATAAAATTTATTGAGTAAATAAGCTTCTGTTATTTATGGCACTTGATTCTCAACTTTCAGAACACTTTCAATCCTTAAAGGAACAGATTGTTTTTCATGATAGACTATACTATCAAGAAGCTAGCCCTGAAATATCTGACCAAGCATATGATCTGTTAAAATCTGAACTAGAAAAATTACTAAACAATCACCCTGAATTAGATAAAAAAGGTGACCCTATCAACTTAATAGGTGATGACCATTCTGAAGCTTTTGAACGCCACCCGCATAAAGTACCAATGCTCAGTTTAGATAACACCTACAATAAATCTGAATTTATTAACTTTGTTAATAGGATTGAAAAACATATTCTTGGTAAGACATTCAAATTTAGCGTAGAGCCCAAGATTGATGGCGTAGCAATAAGCCTTACTTACCTAAATGGTATTCTTACCCGTGCTTTAACCAGAGGCAATGGAAACGAGGGTGATGATATAACAAGAAATGTAAGACTAATCAAAAATTTACCAATGTATTTAGATCCCAATGGTCATCCCTTTCCTCAGTTAATGGAAATTAGGGGTGAAATCTATATGCGTCACGATGAATTTGAACGCATCAATAGTAGTAGACTTGAAGATAATTTAGAGGCCTACAAAAATCCTAGAAATTTAGCTGCTGGATCAATAAAAATTCTTGATCTAAATGAGGCAAAAAAAAGGCAGTTGAATATTGCAACCTATGGTATAGGAGCCTTTGAGCCAAGTAAATGTTTCAAAACCCAAGAAATGGTGCAAGTGAAATTAAAAAAATGGGGATTTCCAGTCCTTGAAAAGTTCTGGATTGCCAATAATTTGGAAGAAGCATGGAAGAGTATTGAGCAATTAGATTCTATGCGAAATGAATTTGCATATCCAACAGATGGCGCCGTGATCAAAGTTGATGATTTTAGTCATCAGAAATTACTCGGTTCAACTTCAAAAGCTCCTAGATATGCCATAGCATATAAATTTGAATCGGAACAAGTTGAAACACTTCTAAAGAATATCCAACTGCAAATTGGAAGAACGGGTGTTCTAACTCCAGTCGCAATACTTAAACCTATTCAGTTAGCAGGAACGTTAGTATCAAGAGCGACTTTACATAATGAAGATGAAATTTTAAGAAAGGATATTCGTATTGGAGATACTGTAATAGTTCAAAAAGCAGGGGAAATTATTCCACAAATATTGTCTGTTAATTTAAAAAAACGCCCAAAGAATATAAAAGCTTTTTCTTTTAAAGAGCATTTAAATTATTTGGGAATTTCGGCTAAACGTGACTCCGTAGCTTTAGTCTGGCGGATCACATCCGAAAATGATCCTAATCAAAGAAAACGAGAAATATTGCATTATGCAAGTAAGAGCGCTATGGATATTGAAAATCTAGGAAGCGCAATTATTGAACAACTCATTTCTGTTTTTAAAATCCAAGATCCTTCTGACTTATATCGACTTACCAACGTTGATTTTTTAAAACTAGAAAAGTTTAAAGAAAAATCCGCATATAAATTACATGCAGCTATCCAATCAAGTAAATCCAAACCACTATGGAGGCTAATTCACGGAATAGGTATTCCTAATGTTGGGAAACAATCCGCCAAAGACCTAGCTAATCATTTCCGAACTCTTGAGCAAATAAGACATGCATCTCAGGAAGACTTAATGCAAATAGAAGGTATTGGTGAAACTATGGCAAAAAGCATTAACATTTGGTTTAGTAAAGATAAGCATTTGGAAATGTTAAATAAGTTTAAAAGGTATGGCTTGAATCTAGAAATGCCTCTTGAAACAAATACTAGAGGGAAAGTACTCAGAGGAAAAATTTTTGTTATTACAGGAAAATTAAGCTCTATGTCACGAGAAGATGCTAGTCAAAAAATTGAAAATTCAGGCGGGATTGTCAGTGGGAGCATTAGTAAAAATACCAATTACTTATTAGTTGGTGAAGCCGCAGGTTCTAAGCTTTTAAAAGCAAAAACACTTGGTACTAATATTATATCAGAAGAACAATTCAACAAGCTACTTTCTGACGAATATACAATATAACCCCGGGAGTGGATATTCTGACTTATGTATCCTACAGCGAATTTTTTAGTTCAGATATAGTCTCCTCAATAGCATCATTCATCGTGTACTGAGGCTTATAGCCTAAGTCTTCTTCAGCTCTCATGATATCGAAATAATGATCCTTAGCCAACTCAACTGAAGCAAAACGAGTTAAAGGAGGCTCCCCTTTTAAAAAGAAAGTCTTCCATATGCATTCAAGAAAGCACCCTAAACTATATGCTAATGATAAAGGTATGTGCCGTTTAATCGGGGACAAATTTAATTTTGATAAAATCTGATTTATCCACTCCCATAAATAAACTGGAGAACCTTGAGAAATAAAATAGGCTTTGCCTCCAGCGTCTCCATTAATTAGCGCATCTAATGCCTTTATGTGTGCATGAGCAGCATCTTTTACATAGGTCAAATCTACTTTATTTTTCCCAGAACCAATTATCTTAAGTCGTTTACACTTAACAGCACGTATAACCCTTGGCAAAAGATGAGGATCTCTTGGTCCAAAAATAAGATGTGGCCTAAGAGCGCAAGTTTTTAAGTCTGATCCATGTGCATCTAATACCTCTTTTTCGGCAATTGCCTTTGTTTCTGCATACGCGCAAAGCCACTTTTCCCCATAGGGTAAGCTTTCATTAGCACCTTGAAAAGCTTCTCGATTAAAAACAACACTTGGTGTACTCGTATAGACAAGATATCTAATCCCCTCCACCTTACAGGCATTAATAATATTTTTTGTTCCTAGCACATTGACCTGATAATATGCTTTTCGATCACCCCAAATTCCTGCTTTGGCAGCAACGTGCATCACGGCATCTTGTTTTTTACAAGCATGTGCTACCATATCATAATCAGTTAAATCAACCTGTAAAACCTTAGCACCTATTGAGGATAATATCTTTTGTTCTCTACGCCCTATTGAAGTCACTGAATGTCCTTCATTGATAAGATTTTCAACTATGTAACGACCAAGAAACCCTCCGCCACCTGTTACTAATATACGCATGAATTTTTATAGATCATCCATTGAATCTAGCTCATAATTAACCCGTCTTTTATCAAATCGACTACCAACTAATATAGAAGTTTCGTAGAGAATATACATAAGCCCTGTGGTGATTGGCAAAGAAATAAAATCTCCACCAGGAGAGACTAATGCAGAAAATATCATTAATATGATAAAGACAACCCCTCGAGATTGCTTAAGAACACGAATAGGAACAATATTAAGATAAATTAATACTAAAATTATTAAAGGAAATTGAAAAAATGCCCCTGTCGCTAAACTAAACCATACAACTAAGTTATAGTAATCCGTAGCTGCCCACAATAATTCAAAACCTAGTAATTCATTTAAGCGTACTGTAAATCCCAAAGTAAGAGGCAGTATTATAAAAAAGGCAAAGAAGACACCAATGAGAAATAAAATAAAAGCCCCAAAGCAACTTGGTGCTAAAATTCTTTGCTCGGATTCAGTTAATCCGGGGGCAATAAAACGACCTAAGAAATATAATATGAAAGGCATTGCTAAACTAAGACCCCCTAGAATTGCTACTTGAATATACACTGAAATAACCCCCATCGGACGATAAGTGATTAAATTCTGATCAACTAAGTCAATAGAACCATAAGCCTTCAATAAGGGCAACTGAAGAAAAATTGCTACGTCCTTCATAAAACAAAAAACACAAACCACCCCAAAAATAAAAACTATGAAGCTGCGAGCTAATACCCACCTAAATTCCTCTAGGTGCTCTAAAAAAGACATATTTTGATTAATATCATTCACTAGTAATGTATATGTTTTATTAAAAATACTGGATTCAATAAATCGTACGAATAGCAGGATATCAAATAAAAGAAAGAAATCTACTTAAAAAAGTTTCACCTTATCGTTTGACAGTTGCCTTGTTTTGCATTTTCAAGAAAAGCTCTTACTTATTAAAACATTATCAAAATTTAAAGTAGATTAAATTTCTCAACACAAAATAATAATGCCAACAAAACAAGCATCTAAAAAAAAGTCCGCAAGGCGTTCCGCTTCAGCGATTAAATATAGTTACAATTTCGGGAAAAAAACTGATGGTAGCGTTAAACTAAAAGAATTACTTGGTGGGAAGGGCGCGAACCTTGCTGAAATGGCACGTATTGGTCTACCAGTACCTGCAGGATTTACAATTACCACCGAAGTTTGCACTTATTTTTATGACAATAAACAAAACTATCCAAAGAGTCTTAAGAAGGAAGTAGAAAGCTCAGTTTCTCTAATTGAAAAACAATTAGGGAAAAGATTGGGCGATGCTAAATCACCATTACTTTTGTCAGTTCGTTCAGGTGCTCGTGAATCAATGCCAGGTATGATGGATACGATATTAAATCTTGGGCTCAATGATAAGACAGTTATTGCATTAGCTAAAGATTCTGGAAACGAAGCATTTGCTTATGACTGCTACCGCCGTTTTATCCAAATGTATGGAGATGTAGTTATGGGAGTTCAAGCTACTCACGAAAACGAGCATTGCCCATTTGAAGGTGCACTTGAAAAGTTAAGAAAAGAAGTGAAAGTTGAGTTCGAAAATCAACTCAC
>MDSV01161785.1_pt1 | contig 10082 bp, 8 predicted proteins | sample 810851 | NCBI WGS metagenome assembly MDSV01 (sample SAMN05326640, study PRJNA326480) | marine metagenome | isolation source: seawater | place: Atlantic Ocean: North East | collected 2012
TCAATAAGAATAAATTAGTCATGTAAATATGTCAGTAAAAAATAAAATAAATAGTATAAATCTTTGGTTAAAAAAAAACACATCAATCGATACACATATTTTATCTATTAAAAAGTTTGAAACAGGTCAATCTAATCCTACATTTCTTCTGAATTCAGATAATAGAAGCTTTGTGCTTAGGTCTAAGCCATTGGGAAATCTCCTTAGAGGTGCACATCGGATTGATAGAGAATATAAAGTGATGAAAGCTTTATCAAATTCACAAATTCCAATTCCTAAAATGTACGGATATTGTCATGATATGGATATAATTGGGACTGAATTTTATGTTATGGAATTTTTAAAAGGCGCACATGAGTTTGATCCAGATCTTCCAAATCATACAAGTAAACAAAGAATTAAAATTTATAAACATAAAATTAAAATTTTAGCAGAATTAGTTAGATTAGATTTAAAAAAAATTGGTTTAGAGAATTTTGGTAAACCTTATGGTTACCTTGAAAGACAAATCAGTTTATGGATAAAACAATACAGAGACTCCGAAACAAAAAATATAAAAAGTATGGAATACTTAATTGATAACATACCAAAATATATTCCAACTGAAATAGATAATCTGAAACCATGTCTTCTACACGGTGATTTTCGATTAGATAATATGATTTTAGAAAAAAATAAATCTATTCCAAAAATTATTGGTTTGTTAGATTGGGAATTATCAACAATATCTCCGCCTTTTATTGATTTATCTTATTGGGTATTAATGCTTAAATTCGAAAAAAAATGGCCAATAGGTGGTTTGAGTATTACTGATAATCAAAAGTTTTATTCAGGTATTCCAACTGAAGAAAAAATTTTAGAAGGTTATTTAAATTTAACTAGTTTAGACAAACCAAAATATTGGAAGTTTTTATTAGCATTTAATTGTTTTAGATTCGCTGGAATTCTTCAAGGTATAGCCAAACGTGTTATTGATGGAAATAACTCAGGTGAAAATGCCTATGAAGTAGGAGAACAAGCAGAACCAGTAGCAGATTTAGGTTCAAAAATACTTAAAGAATATCTGTAAATTTTCTATTAACAAACCTTGTGGGATGAATCATTAATATAGAAGCAATAAAAAGTGATATAGAAGATATAGTTAATGCAATATTGTAGGAATTAAATAAATCTATTATAACTCCACCAAAATAAGGTCCTATCATTTGTCCAACACTGAATGATGAAGTTAAAATAGCAGTAGATACTCTAATTGATCCAATATATCTAGACTGACCCTCTAGTAATGCAAGTGCCGTTATTGGTATAAAAGTTGAGCCAAGTAATATAGATGCAGAAGTAATCCCAACCTTATTTTCTAACAGTACAGGCATTAAAATTCCTAAACCCATTATAGCACAAGCTAAAAAAAGGGCTAAATCGTTGCCGATTTTTTTGCCAAACCATGGCCAAAAAATAACCATTGGTATGCCTGCCAAACCTACTAGCAACCAAACGTACATTTCAGTAGTTTCCAAACCTGTTGTTTCCCTAGCCATAGCTGAAATAAATGTCCCCAAAATTACGTATCCAAAACCATACAAACCATAAGAAATGGTAATTAAAGAAAATCCAAAATTACTTCTGTATTTTAAGTTTTGAGAATATGAATGTGCTAAATTTTCATTGGGAGTATATGTAAAAATTGGAATAGCTAAAATCACTGATAATAGAGCAACACCAATCCATAAATCATTCCAATGGAAACCTAAATCTCCTAAAATTGTTACTAGAATAGATGATATAACTATTCCAAAGCCTACACCCATAAAGTGTGAAGTGCTGAGAGATTTTTTTCCAAATTCTTGTATGCTTGGTAGAATTAAAGCCGTACCAAATATGAGAACAAAAGCACTGGAAAAACCACTTACAAATCGAATAATAATAAAAAATATTATTTCATCATCTATGCTCATTAAAAATGTAGTTAATATTGAAAGAACTATAGAAATAAAAAAAACTAGCTTAATTCTCTTTTTAAAAATTGATGAAATTGATAACAGTGAACCACATAGGTACCCAAAAAAGTTCCATGAGGCAATTAAACCTCCATTAGTCTTACTTATGTTTAATTCTTCTAACATATAAGGCAAAATAGGTGTATAACTAAATCTTCCAATACCAACTGCTAAAGCTAGAGCAGCAGTTCCTGCCAAAATTAATTGTAAAACTCTAAGGTTAAATTTATTTCTCAAAATATTATTCTTTTGCAATTTACAACATAGTATTTAGATATTAAGTAAAACAATCAATATAAATAAGATTATTAATTGACCAGAAACATAAATTTGTTTCATATATACATAAAAACAATTTAAATACGGAAAAAGTAAATGGAGAAGTTTTTCAATATAGCTAATGAAACTGACCATATAGTTAAAATAGAGTTGGTTAATGGAAAAAAACATAACCCATTATCTTTAAAGTTAATTAAAGAATTAACTAATTCTTTAATCCAAATTTCATTACAAAAAAACATAAAGGTCCTAATTATATCCTCTGAAGGACCAGCATTTTCTGCTGGTCATGATCTAGACGAACTTAGAAGAAATAAAAACAATAAGAAATTTTTTAAAGAATTATTCGATGAATGTTCAAATCTAATGCAAACAATCATGAACTTACCTCAACCAGTTATTGCTGAGGTTTGTGGCATTGCAGCTGCAGCAGGATGCCAATTAGTGGCAAGCTGTGATTTAGCAGTAGCATCTGAAAAGGCTAATTTTATGACTCCTGGAGTAAACATTGGCTTGTTTTGTTCAACACCAATGGTTGCAGTTTCAAGAAATTTAAGTAGAAAAAAAATTATGGAAATGCTTCTAACTGGAGAAAAACTTAGTGCAAAAGAAGCCGTTGATTATGGTCTAATAAATCATTGTGTACCTCTTGATCAACTTCATCAGAAGACCTTGAATATTGCAAATATAATTGCTTCAAAACCCACTTCAACTGTAAAAATAGGTAAAAAAGCTTTCTATAAGCAAGTAGAAATGTCCATATCTGACGCTTATAACTATACTTCAGAAGTTATGGTGCAGAATATGTTAGAGTTAGATGCTCATGAGGGTATTAGCGCTTTTCTAGAAAAAAGACTACCCAAGTGGCAATGATAATTTGCTCTCAGGAATAAAATAGCCTAAGAATTTCTGACTTAACCCGCAATACAACACAGTAAGTGAATGATTAAGTTATTTTAATTAAATATGTGAAAATCTTATATTTATTCATTAGGTATAACAACTATAAAATAAACCAACTTTTATTAAGCATTTCTAAAATTTAATACTATATCATTTAGTCAATGACTAAACATATATCTAACGAATAATCTATTTTACTTAGTTAAATTATCTCAATTCTTCTTGATAATGTATTAATAAGTTCATATCCATCCCAAACGGAGGAAAACTCCATTGTTCTTCCAATAGGAACAATTCTGTCAATTCCTTTTGGTCCTAATTTACTAATAAGGTTTGTCAAATTTTCGTTTGTAAAACCATAATAGGAAAGTGTTTGATATTTCTTATTTACAATTTTTGAGAGTTCCATTAATGATGATGCATGATATTCAGAAAAATATCCACTATGGAGACGAAAGCAGTCTATATTATCATTTAAATCATTCAGTTTAACACGTAAAATCAAATTGTCCTTACTATTTTCAAGAATAATCTTGTCAGTTTCTATTGCTTGTTTATAAAAGTTTGTAAGTTTATCAATTGATGTAATTGGTTGAATTTTATATCTATTACTAACTAAGTTATGCAGATTTTTCCAAAAAATTTTTTTTGCTTCTTTTACTTTTTTAAAAGAACCAATCCAGAGAAGTAAATGTGGGGATGTACACGCGTTCTGATCAAATAAAAAAGTATCATTAAAAAAACCCTTGACAATTTTTTCTGGCCTAATTTCCTTCATAAATTCATCTGCGTTGATAACACATAATGAGTATCTGTCAGCGAAAGTAATATCAAAAGCTCGTGGCTGAAGTAAACTTTGTCTTACTTTATCTATGGTCTCGTCTCCACCCCAAATAATTCGAACATCACAATCACTGGAAAAAAAGTCTGTAACATCACTGTCACGATCATAATTAACTATGACAATTCTATTTGTGATATTTGAATACTTGGGAACCTGTGAAAGTTTATTTATGGCGTTAACAATGATTTCTGTTTGAGCAAACTTTTGCGATGGGAGCCTCACAATATTAGAATTACCTGATAAAAGGCTAATCATTAACGAGAATGCAAAATTTACTGGAACATTTGATGGTGCAATATGAAAAACTAATCCTCTGCCAAGTTTTAATACACTACTATCATGGTATTTCTTTTTTAATAGTAACAAATTTGCTTTTCGACAGAAAAAGGAAAAAGTCCGTACATCAGGGAATGCTTGAATATTTGGATCTTTATTTATTTCTATTGACAAAGAGTTAAGATAATCGGTTATTTCTGAAGAAAAAGGAGTCATGGGTTTCAACTTTAGGAAACTCTCATAGTCACGAGTTGTAATTTTTTTTAAAAATTTAATATTTTTAAAATTGTTCTGCATATGTATCACTACAACCCCTTAATTCGGCATTTTTCAAACGACCAAGAATTTTAAAATATTTCCCGTGCCTACCGCATTCACAATCATCCTCTCCCAAAAGAACTCCTTCATCTTCTGTAAGTAATGAATGACCTGGATAACTTGTTGGGAGTATAGATAGTATTTGTACAATACCTCGCTCCCCTACATCTGCTATAGAAAAGTCGTGTGGTCGTCTAATAAAAATATCTGACAAATTAGACGCATGCATATTACCATATTCACATTCCATAAATATTGAACCAGTTTGTTCAACCATTCCATAGTAATCATGAATGGAGTTTATTCCACACAATTGGTTAAGTGTTTTCTTAAACTCCTGCGAAGTAATTGACTCATTAGTAAGTTTCTTCCATCCACCTCCATGTATTAAGACTGCATTAGATAAATCAATTTTTAAATTTCTTTTCTTGATTTCTCTAATGAAATGCTGATAAATCATGAATGTAAAACCAAAAATTAAGATCCGGTCATTTTTGTTTTTTTGCAAAAAGGATAAAATATCGTCAAGCTTTAATTCCATGTTTTCGTTTAGCGCATATATTCTTTTTGTACCAAATATAGAAAAACCTAAAATGCCAGCACCTCGAGCTGAAAACATTTTTCTGTCTTTCAAGACTTCTGCAGAATCAATAATTATCATTGGAGCTCTTTTAGAACCAAGATATGTAGATACAATTTTCGCAAGTGCTTTTGATTGATTTAATGCAGTTTTTTTATCTATAAATACTCTTGAAACATTTTGACCAGAAGTACCTGAGGATGTCATGGTTTTAACTATTTTCTCCTCTGGTATACTATAAAGATCAAACATTTTAAATAATCGGACTGGTAAAAAAGGGATTTTTGAGTAATGCTGTTGATGATTATGCTTATATTCCAATGCATCAAGTATACTCTTATATTTAGAACAATTTTTGTAGTGAAATCGAGTCAACTCAAAAAAATAATTTTCTAAATATTTGGATTTTTTTATTCTATCGAGAGAATAGGGTTGTATATCAAAATAGTTACTATATTCCATTATTTTCCCAGCTTAGAATAGATTGTTTTACCAGCCAAGTTTTTTGGAATTTTAGGAATATATTTAACTACAAAAGCTCTGTGATTAATATTAGTTTTTTCTGCTATATATTTATTTATTTTTTCTAGTTTGTTCTTATCTGTAATGTAAATCACCAATTCGTCATCTCGTCCACAACAAGCACAATCAGTTATTACATTTTTGATTAAGCTTTCTGTTTCATCCAAATTAATTCTATTCCCAAATAGTTTAATAAACCGCTTTTTTCGACCCACGATATAATAATAACCATCATGGTCCCTTTTAGCTATATCGCCTGTTAATAAAACTCCTTTGTTTTGATCATTTTTAGAAAGATCGGTCTTAGATAGAGCATAGCCCATTGAAACATTTTTCCCTCTATAAACCAGCTCGCCTTCTTTTTCATTTTCTTCTATAATGTTACCATTGTTATCCAGCAAGGAAAACTCTCCATCGGGGATGACAATACCCATACTTCCAAGTTTAGTGATTGAAAACTCATGTGGAAGATAACTCATACGAGAAGTTGCTTCTGTTTGACCATACATAACAAAAAAACGTTTACCCTCTTTCTTACAAAATTTAGAAAATTCAAGATTCAAATCATCATTTAACTTACCACCTGCTTGAGTTATCGTTTTTAAATAAGGAAAATCCATTTTGAAAAAACGCAGTTTCTTAAGTATTTCAAAAGAATATGGGACGCCTGACAGAGATGTGGCTTTATAAGTTTTCAAAAATGACCAAAATTCTTTTTCTATTAAAGAGCTGCTTGTGAGTAAAATAGTTGCGCCCTTAATTATGTGGCTGTTAATTATTGACAACCCAAAAGAATAATTCATTGGCAAAGATGTAATTGGTCTTTCTTTTTCGTCAATTGACAAATACTTGGAAATTGATTTTGCGTTAGAAAAAATATTTTCGTAGGTCAACTTAACTAATTTTGGACTTCCCGTGCTTCCGGATGTTGTTAGAAGTAGTCCTAAATCATCATGTAGTATATTTTTTTTGTTAAATGACAGTTTGATAAGAGAATAGTCATAGATATTTAAAACTAACTTACCCTGATTAATTAATTTTTTATCTTTGGTCGGTATCCATAGGTATTCTGGATTATAGGTAGAAATTAGATTTTCTAACATTTCATAATTCAAATCGCTATTGAGCATTAAGGGCACAATCTTGTTTTGTACAAATGCAAGATATCCAACAAATGATCCAAGAGTGTTCTGTGTTAAACAAAAGACCAGAGATCTACTTTCAATATTCTTAAATATTTCATCAATAGTAGATAGAATTTCTTTATAGCTATAATAACTTCCATCTTTTGTAATGACTGCAGTATTGTCTCTAAAAAGCGTATATGTTTTACGAGTAATCATTTTTGTTATATATCACAGCTTTTAACTCTCTAACGGTGTTTTGCATCGATTTAAATTTTTGATCTCTACAGGGAGCATTTGCTAATTTAAATCCAGACTATAATATTCCCCCATTAATAAGTCGAGTCAGGAATCATTAAAAATTTTCATCAGATTGCAGGATATTACAATATTTTTTAATTAGAGAACTGGATATATATTCAAAGGGTAACTCATAATAAAATTACCGATATAATTACGAATAACAATGTATATTAAATAAAAAGATTTCAATCTGGATTGTCATATTTAATGTCAAGATATTTGCAAGCATCTGAAAATGCTTTCCTGTGATCACCGTAAATACCTACCACATGATGTACATAAGGACCGTATACAAACTTTTTTTCCCACTTGATCCAATCTTCAACCTGAAGATAAGTATAATTTCCACCTGTCTCAGGTCCGTGAATCGACTCCCCTTTTCCAACAAAGCATGAATAGTTACCATGATCTCCATCAAATCTAAGAATGGTTAGATCTCCAGTTTTCAACCGATAATTCCCTTCTCCAGTTTTGACTACGTATCCTTCAACTGAAGGGTCTTTTAGTTGTTTTGCAAAACCCATGTGCCATAAAAGTTCTGCATTATCATTACTTGGGTGACGCATGGTCAAATCGCTAAGAAAAGCAGCTGATTTGTTATTTAAAGCCCCTAGAGCCATCAGTGAAGTTATAGCCCCATGAATGTCGCACTCATTTGTGCATGGAAGACCATTATCATAAAGGTCACCAAATACGAACCATGGACCAATTCCAAACTCTCTTCTTACTTCATGCCAACAATCACTGGCAATCGCATGGCAACTGTATCGCTTTGCAATTTTCATAAAACCAAGTTCAATTGCTGCCATTACTCTTTTATCTGGAATTCGAGAAAGATTTATTGTTTTCTCAATTTTTGTTAGGAGTGCATCAATCTCATTATTTTCTTTCATTTGGATTACTTTGATTGTGTCAATAAGTTCAATGCCAGTTATAGGAACAATTTCAACCCCAAATTTTTCTAGGAGTTCTCCCTCATTTACCATCAAATTAACAAACTGTTGAGGCCTCACACTTATCTGTGCAATTCTTCCTTGTTTTTTGAAAGCACTCACTATGCGCGCAGTTTCAATAAAGGTGTTGAAACCATCTTCAAATATTTCGTCGTTAATCTTACAGTTTTCAATATAAGTGAACTTAATCCCATAACGTCTTAAGACTTTAGAGGCCGCGAAAATACCACACTGTGCATCTGTTGCTCGATATATATCTGTAGGATTAGTGATTTCATCACGTGGTCCCCAAATTAACAATGGAACACATAGTTTCTTTGCTAAAGTAGCTACAGCTTCTTCTTGACCGTAATTAGAGAAAGGTATAAATAATGCATCTATTTCCTTTTCTTTAAAGTAATCAACTGCAGAGATTGCGTCCTCATAATCTGTCATGTATTTGTTATTCGAACGACGTATTTCCCTACCAGCAATCATCATAGTTTTTCTTTTGACTTCTAAATCTTCAGTAGAAAATATTTCAATATCTTGTAATTTTGCCAAAATCGAGACTTTTTTGATAATCTCGTTCTTATTAGATTCGGTTTCTTTATTCATCCATGTGTCACGACGAGTATAAGCAACTCCAAGTTTTAGTTTTGGTTGATCAAAATTAAACATATCAAGTGTCTCCGAAAATATTTGTCATTACTATAATGAAGATAGGATGTTTTGAGCAATTTGCTCAGGAGTCAGGCCACATTGCTTCAGCATAAATGAATAATCACCAGGCTTAGGAAAGAAATCTTCAATGCCGATTGAAAGCTGGGAAGTGTTCCCTTTATAAGAGGATAAATATTCTGAAACTGCTGAAGATAATCCACCAATCACGTTATGCTCCTCAACGGTAACTATAAGTTTGTTTTTGTCTGCAGCCTTTCTTACTGCAGCTTCATCTATAGGCTTTAAAGTGTGCATGTCCCAAACGCTTGCAAAAATTCCTTTTTGAGACAAAATTTTGGCTGCTTGAAGACTGTTAAATACCATCGTACCAGTTGCGATGATAGTTAAATCATTTCCTGTTTCAACTTCAATTGCTTCACCTATTTTGAAGTTTATATCATCATGATAGACGATTGGGTTCTTTGAACCTCCCGTAAGTCTAATATAAACAGGCTGATCTATTTCAGCAGCAGCATAGACTGCCTTAAAGATTCCTATACCATCAGCAGGAGACAATATTTTAAGATTTGGTATTGAACGTAATGCACCAACATCTTCGATACAGCAATGTGTGTTTCCTAGAGGACCATTAATTAATCCACTAGCTAGTCCAGTCATGGTAACTTTTATATTTGAATAGGCTAAATTTACTTTTATTTGATCAAGGCATCTCAAAGTTTGGAATGGAGCAAATGTTGTTGTGAAAACGTTGTATCCATTGTCTGCTAGTCCCGCCGCAACTCCAATCATATTCTGCTCAGCAATTCCAACATCAACAAATTTCTCGGGGTACGTCTTTCTAAATCGGTCAAGCCCAGCAGATGTAGACACATCTGCGGTAACTACCATTAAATCCTCATGGTGTTTTGCTAGTTCCATCACGGCTAAACCATATGTTGGCCTAGCACCTATTGTTGACCAAGTTTTTACATTTTTACTAGTTATATTTATTTTTTCGTCTCCTCGCACTCAATAAGACCTAAGTTATAGAGTTTCTCTGTCAGTACCGCATGATGCCAAGCATTGTTTCCCTCCGAAAAAGAAAACCCCTTCCCTTTTATGGTTTTAGCAACGATTGCTTTCGGCTTATCACCAGTATATTGATTTAGTGCCATGTAAATATCACTAGTATCATGGCCATTAACATCAACAGCATGCCAACCAAAGTTACTGAATTTCTGACGTAAATCGCCACTATTCATTATGTCAGGGCCTGCACCTGTTTGTTGATAACTATTTCTATCAATAATCGCAATTAAATTATCTAATTTAAAGTGTGGA
>MDSV01172256.1_pt1 | contig 10082 bp, 8 predicted proteins | sample 810851 | NCBI WGS metagenome assembly MDSV01 (sample SAMN05326640, study PRJNA326480) | marine metagenome | isolation source: seawater | place: Atlantic Ocean: North East | collected 2012
ATTTCGTTTTGGATTTGTTGGTTTTCTTTTAGTTTTATTGCAAAAGTCTGTGTGTTTGCTAGATAAAGATAGCCAAAGTTATCAAACTTCAAAGGCTGAATTCGTTGGTCGTTATTCATGAAATTTTTGAAGTTTTTGATATAGGATGCTCCAAATTGGGATATCAAAATATTAATTTTTGTAGAAAATTGCTGCCTTATGCAGCTATTCGTTCGAGCAGTTGAGCTGAACTCGTACGAGGGGTCTTTCTCAATAACCAGTATTTTACCGGAAAAATTTTTATTACTTGAGAGAAACCATGCTATTGATGAGCCATAAATGGCGCCTCCAATTATTATTATATCATAGATTTTATCGATAGGTGATTGTAAATTTTCAGACATTAATTTTTTGTTTCTTTAGAATTAGAAAAAACCAGTTTTTCAACCTCATCTGGAGAGAGCTTGTAATGTTTTTTTGCTGACTCTTTTGAGATATATCCCAAAACCAGATCGTTTTTTATAAGTTTTTTACTCCTATTTTTTGGGTTTCCATAACCTCCTCCGCCTGGAAACGCCAGACATACTCTTCTTCCCAGAGCTACAGACTGCTTCCCTTTTCCTTTAAGTATTTTTCCATCGTCTTGTTTAACAATCGTTGAGGCACCATCGGTGCCACCGTGTCGACCCCTCGCTGGATAGTAAACTCTATCAAACATCGCTTGAAAGTCATACTCAAAACCTTCTGGAACACCAACTTCCATGAATTGCCCCAAACCGCCACGAAATTTTCCTGCGCCTCCGCTATCAGGCCTCAATTCTTTTTTCCAAATAATAATCGACCCGGCATGTTCAGTAGCTTCAATTGGCATTGTCATAACTCCGGAAGGGAAAGCAGTTGCGTTTAACCCATCGCTGTCAGGTCTTGCCCCTGATCCACCAGAATTAAAAGTTAGTACTTCCGACCGATACTTGGTAGCTTTTGATTTAGAGTTCAGTATTGGTCTGATTGAAAGATGAAAGTTACACAATGTACCAGCGCCTTCAGCTGGAACAGTGTGAGGCAGGATTTTGTCTAATGCGTTATAAACAGTATCGGGTATAAAATGCCCGATTACATGTCTCAATGCAACTGGTGCTGGATGAATAGCATTTACAATAGAATTTGTGGGAGCTGAAATTTCAAATGGGGATAGTGAGGCTGCGTTGTTAGGTATATTAGGTGCTATAGCGCATTTTAGAGCATAGCATGCATAAGCCTTTGTATATACGAGTGGAACGTTGATTCCTTTTCTGTCCACTGGAGAAGTTCCTGAAAAATCACAACTTATTTTTTTATCATGAACAGTTAATTTTAATTTAATATCAATGGGTTTATCATACCCATCGATCCGTAGTGAGCCTGAGGCACTTTTGTTTGGCAATCCTGAAATTTTCTCGATAGTTGCCTTTCTAGAGTTTCTGAGAATAAAGCTACTTATTGAGTCCAAGCTTTGGATTTTAAATTCATTCATCATGTCAATCAATCGTAGCTGACCAATATTATTGCTAGTCACTAGTGCGAAGAGATCTCCAACCAACTGATCTGGCTCTCTAACATTACCACGGACTATTTTTAAAAGTGTCTTATTAACTTTACCCTTTTTTATGAGCTTCATTATTGGGATATAAAGGCCCTCTTCATAAACAGAATTTGCATCTGCTCCAAAACCACGACCACCAATATCAACTATATGCGCTGTGCATGCGAAAAAACCTATGAAACAGTGGTTATAAAAGGTAGGGGTCACAACCGTTATATCGTGTAGATGACCGGTTCCCATCCATGGGTCGTTTGTAATATACACATCGCCTTCAAAAAAACTATCTTGTCCAATATGTTTTATAAAGTGCTTTACTGACTCGGCCATAGCGTTCACATGACCTGGTGTGCCGGTGACAGCTTGAGCCAACATTTGTCCTTTGCGATTGTAAACACCGGCGGACAGGTCTCCGGCTTCGCGCACCGAGGTAGAAAACGCGGTTCGAACCAACGCCTGAGCCTGCTCTTCAACAACTGATATAAGTCTATTCCACATAACTTGGTGATTTATATTACTCGGCTTTTTTTTCATGAAAATCTCAAAAATTGCTATCTTTTGGTCTAATAATGTCTATACAACCGTCTGGTAATGAAGTTGCTTCGCAGCTATCAGTTAAAATTATTGTTGTTTCATCTTCAGTAATTATGGCGGGTCCTTTAATCTGGTTTCCACTGCGTAGATTTTTTCTCTGAAAGATTTGAGCTTCGATATTTTTATTAAGCTTTGTGTTATAAAGAGAGCGAGTTGAATTAGAGTTAATGAAAGTTTTCAAGGTTGGCGCACTTAACTTTTCCACCGTTTTTTCTATTGTAAATGTATTCACAGACCAACCAGTCATTTCAATCTCAATGTCATCTACGGATCTTCCAAATAGTTTAGTATATTCTTTTTCGAACAACTTTTGTAAATTTGTCGCTTTAGGATTTTTTGTTTCTTTTTGGCTCAAAACTACTGGTATTTCCCAGCCTTGGCCCTTATATCGCATGAAAGCCTTAAACTCTGAAATTACTTTAGTTTTTGCGTTACAGGATTTAACGAAACTACGTGCTTCGTTCTCCAGTTCAGAAAATATATTTCTGACAGCATTTGCCTTAAAGTTAGATAGTTTACAGTAGAAGCTTTTAGTTGCTTCAAAGCTGAATGGAGCATAGAGAAATCCAAGGGCTGAGCCAACACCGGCGCCTACAGGAATTAAAAGACGCCGAATGCCCAATTTTTCGCATAACCTCTCTGCGTGAATAGGTGCAGCACCTCCAAAAGCTATAATTGTGTAATCTGAAAGGTTTTCTCCATTTTCAATGGCATGAACTCGAGCAGCATTCGCCATATTTTCATCGACTACTTCGGAAATTCCAAAAGCAGCAACTTTAGTGCTTACATTGAGTTTTTCGGCGATTGTTTTTTTTATTGTACTTTTAGCTGCTGAAATATTTAGGTTTATTTTCCCTCCTGCAAATTTACTTTTGTCAAGTTTTCCCAGTATAAGATCTGCATCTGTAACTGAGGCTGTTTTAGCGCCTTGACCATAGCAGGCAGGGCCTGGTTCCGAACCAGCTGATGTTGGACCAACTCTGATTTGGTTAAGTTCATCAACATGTGCTATGGAACCTCCTCCAGCACCGATCTCAACCATGTCGATAACTGGTATTGATATAGGCATGCCTGAACCTTTTTTAAACCTGTAAGACCGAGCCACTTCAAACACGCGACTCGTTTTTGGAACCTGATTTTTTATCAGACATATTTTAGCTGTGGTCCCTCCCATATCAAATGAAAGTGTATTTTTTATACCGAACTTTTTTGCTATGGTTGCAGCAAAAACAGCTCCTCCTGCAGGTCCAGACTCAATTAACCGAACGGGAAACTCCGCCGCGGTTTCTAGTGATATCAGGCCTCCTCCTGAATGCATTAAAAAAACAGGACAAGTTATATTATTTGATATTAGGCGTTTCTGAAACCTAACAAGATACCTTTTTATAAGTGGTTTGACATAAGCATTTGCAGATACAGTATTGAATCTTTCATACTCTCTCATTTGAGGTGATACTTGGCTAGATAGAGAAACCATTACTTCTGGAATTTGTTCCTCAATTATTTTTTTTATAAGAACCTCATGAGTATTATTAGCATATGAATGGATTAACCCTACTGCGATGCTTTCATATCCGGACTTTTTTATTTCAGAGATTAAACGGGTTATAGCATCTATATTAGCTGAAATCAGAATATTACCTGACGATCCTATTCGTTCATCCACAACATAGCGGTGCTGTCTAGTGATAAGTGGTAACGGCATTTTTAAGTTAAGGTCATATTGTTCAAACCTAGACTCGGTTCGCATTTCTATTACATCTCGAAAGCCTTTTGTAGTGATTAATGCGGTTTTTGCTCCCGTTTTTTCTATCAGAGCATTTGTAGCCAATGTTGTGCCATGAATGATTTGAGTGATACTTGAGGGTTCAACATTCCCTTTATTGCAGACAGTATAAATGCCATTGAAAATCGCATTCTCAGGAGAGCCGTGATCCGTCAGCACTTTCGATGAGAAAACAGCTGTATTTGTTTCTAAAACCACATCTGTGAAGGTGCCTCCAATATCAACACCCAAACGTAAGTCCGTCTTTTTAGAAATAACTGTCATTTTCCTCACCGTATACAGGATCTAGATTGCGCAATTTTATAAAGTAAAACTTTTATATTCAATCTATTAATTTAATTCTAAAATCATCTTCACTATGTTTTTTTGAAAAATTTTGAGGTTATTGTGATGCTTTGACAAGAAAATAAAATATATTTTAAACCGTAAGAGCTGCTCTTTAATTTTTTTGAATATTTTATGTACAAAAATATTGCTTGTAATAGAAAAACATTACAGATTACTATATGTTGATACAAATAATTATAAAAAACAATAGATGGTATGAGCATTATAAAACTAGTTCTTAATAAATCCACAGCAGAAAAGTTGGAGATATTATCTGTAATTTTATGTTGTGCAAGCTTCTCAATTTTTGTATTTGGCTTATTATATAGTTAATTTACCTAGGTAAATTGTCCAAAACGGCTTTAGCACATTCTTTAGTGCTTGCTAATCCTCCAAGATCGGGTGTTCTGTGTTTTTTTGAGTGCAAAGCAGTTTCCATAGAACTGAGTATTAGCGAGCTAACCTCTTTAAAACCTAAATGGTCCAACATCATAGCACCGGCCCAAATTTGTCCAATTGGATTGGCAATTCCTTTACCCGCTATATCAGGTGCAGATCCATGAACTGGTTCAAATAGAGATGGAAAAATTCTCTCAGGGTTGATGTTTCCAGATGGTGCGATACCTATCGTTCCGGCGCTAGCTGGACCAAGATCTGATAATATATCTCCAAAAAGATTTGACCCTACTACAACATCAAATTTTTGTGGATTTAAGATAAAATGTGCGCAAAGAATATCAATGTGATATTTATCCCATTTTACATCATAATAATTTCTAGATATCTCTTCTACTCTTTCGTCCCAATACGGCATTGTTATTGAAATGCCATTTGATTTTGTCGCCGATGTTAATTGTTTCCGTGGCCTCTTTTGTGCTAGCTCGAATGCAAACTTTAGCACCCTATCCACCCCAACTTTTGTCATAATAGTGTCTTGAATTACGAACTCGCGCTCTGTACCAGAAAACATCCTTCCACCAACCGATGAGTACTCACCTTCCGTGTTCTCTCTAACAATAAGATAATCGATATCACCAGGGCTTAGTCCCTTGAGCGGACAGGGAACCCCTGGAATAAGTTTTACCGGGCGCAAATTTATATATTGATCAAATTCTCTTCTGAATTTTATTAGAGATCCCCACAACGAGATATGGTCTGGAACAATCTCTGGCCAGCCTACTGCACCGAAATAGATAGCATCATATTTTGCAAGTTTTTCTTTCCAATCATCAGGAAGCATTTTCCCGTGTTTCATATAATAATTGCATGAGCTAAAATCATAGTGATCAAAATTAAAAGTTGCTTCTAGACGTTCTGTAGCCAATTCAATAACTTTAAGGGCTTCAGGCATAACTTCAGTGCCAATCCCATCACCTGGTATTACGGCAATATTAAAAATATTTTGTGTCATGAAGGCCTTGGGTCAGATATTTAAAATACACTGAGTTTATAACAGTTAATAAGCGCTCACAACAAGCTAAATAGTTAACTAGAGATAAATAATAATGGCCGGGTTCTAATTATTTAAGTGAAAATGTCATAAACTTATTGAGATACCTTTTGGAAAGAAATAGTGAAAATTTTTAGATAAAATAGTTGAGTTTATGGAAAATTTTATTTAGACACACAGCTTTATCGGATAAACGAGTAAATACTATTTGAAAGCGCATAATTGTTTACTTATGTGGTTTTGAAAAAAGTTGTAGAAGTATGTTTCGACATAGCATTAAGAAGTAGGCCTGAGATGACAGATCGATTGAAAGCTCTTTTGGTTCATTATTTTACCGCCGTAGGCGCTATATTGGCGATGCTTGCAATGTTGGCAGCGGTTGATGAACGCTGGGATTTAATGTTTTTATGGCTTGTTGCGGCATTTATTGTAGACGGGATAGATGGTCCGCTTGCTCGAAAGTTTAATGTAAAAGATTTTGCACCAGAGTATGATGGGGTTTTGCTTGATCTAATTATAGATTATTTGACCTATGTTTTCATTCCAGCTTACGCTTTATTTGTTAGTGGCCTTTTAAATGGTTGGTCTGGTTGGGCTTGTATAATAATAATTGCTTTTACTTCGGTTTTGTATTTTGCAGATACACGCATGAAGACAAAAGACAATAGTTTTTCAGGTTTTCCAGGTTGTTGGAATATGGTAGTTCTAGTTGTTTTTACCATACAACCAAGTTGGCAAGTGATCTTGATTATAGTGGTAGTTTTAGCGTTGAGTATGTTTAGCAATTTAAAATTTATTCATCCAGTAAGAACTGTTAGATGGCGTGTTCTGAGTTTGCCTGTGGCACTGGTTTGGACATTGATAGGTGCTTATGCAGCTTGGAACAATTTTGAAACGAGTTTATTGTTAAAAGGAGCTTTTTTCTTAATGAGTTTATATCTTTTAATCGCCGGTACCTTACAACAGGTATTAGATAAAAATTAAAGAGAGAAGGATTCCCCCCAACATTATACTTGACTTAATTTGTCAGGAATAATAAGTTTATGTCCTTAGCCAGTAAATTTTAGCCAGCTATGCAAAATAAAATTTATTAATGGTTAAGAAGTGAAAAATGAAAGAAAAATTCAAAAATACATCTGCATTAACAGAAACAAGGTCTCAAATAGGTTTATATGAGATGCTAGCACTCGCAAAGCCAGACTCAAACAACGAAAACTCAGCATTATTGGAAACGCTTACTAATAGGATCAAGTCTGAGGTCGATCAAGATGAGCGCGATACATAGGAAGCATTACAAGGACTCTGGAGGGATTCATACCAGGTCAATGAATCTGTGTAAGAATTTGGACCAATTTGAAGCCACTGCTTTAATTTATTTAAGATTATGGCAACATAGTTCGGAAAGCAGACAAAAAGCCGAAAGAGATTTTATTATTAACCTAGGGCATGTTGAGGGTTATAAAGCTAAAAGAGCTCTAGAGGAACTTTTTGAATTGGTAATTGGTAATACGAAAAGAAAACTAATTTTTCAATCAATAAATGATATTCAGTACAGTGACGACGAGGGTTGGTTTCTTAAATTACTAGTTGATAGTGTCGACGGGTTTTGCCACGATGAGCTCTCTAACAGACCTTTTTCCCTACCGAGTGATATTATGCAATTAATAGTTGTTTTAGGTAAACAAATCGGGGGACCGATAAAAAAGTCTCTTACTCTAGGAATGAATTAATTACAAAACTTCTACTATAAGTTAAGTTAGGTTTGGGATGTTTCGTTTTTGGACTTAATAAAAAGAGAAACAAATTTTTTTAACGTTGATCGAAGAATTTCATAAATATCTCTCAAGGGACTAATATATAGTGTGAATAGGTTGTGTGGGTCGTCTTGCTTACTATCAAGTATTCCCAATCGAAGTGATTCTGTTTTTTCAGAGGGGATTAAAGAACCAAAGCACCAATCCCAAAACGCAAGAGTTGCACCGAAATTTTTGTCATAATGCTCCTCAGCTATTGAGTGGTGAAGTTGATGTTGTGCTGGTGAGATTAATATATATTCAAGCCAACGCCAGTACTGGATACCAATATGTGAGTGTCTGAGGTTTGAACCTGCAACGTTGAAACAGAAGATAAAAATGTTTACTCCTAAGATAGTTAAAAGATCGACTGAGTCTCCAAAGAAAAACACAAATAGTGAAATAGAAATGCCTTGCGTAACTGAGGCTCTTAAAGAGAATATAATGCCTTCCAAGGGGTGTGTTCTATAAATAGTTAACGGTGTTAGCTGTGTGGCTGAGTGGTGAACTTTGTGTAATGCCCATAACACGGGGATTTTGTGCATCCACCTATGAACTACGAATTTTGTAAAGTCATCTAGTGTAAAAACAAATAACGTGAAACAAGTCACAATAATTAATTTCGGTACTGAACTAAACATTCCTACCGAAAGCCAAGAGAGAGAGTGCAGAAAATAATAAATTCCTGTGGCAATTGCGATTTGGGTTATAAGCATTGGTGACACAAATAGAAGAAAAATTCGGTTTAGGAAGAATAGTTTGAAATCGCTTTTCGATGAATTTGAGAATAGAATTTTTTTATCGAAAATAAATGATAAGCACTCTTTTAAGGTAAGTTTCTTAATTTTATAAAGCCAAAAAAAGGCAATAAGTACAGACAAAACAATGTATCCCAGAAAGATTCTCTTTCTGGGATCCACGAAGTGTTCGAAAATTTCTGAAATAAACTCAATCATGCTGACAGAAAATATCTTTCTAGTTGGTTGCCATCAGCATAATTAGCATACACGCTAATCATTTTCAGCACTATCCGAGTCTCCAAGCTTTTCTGCTAGGGTTGCCATTTGTCCCATCTGGTCATTGCCGCGAGCCTTAACCTTAAACTTTTCGACCATCAACCGTTGCACCTTCAGCATATTCATTTGGTAAACATCTAGAGATACAGATTCGTCTTTCAAATAATTACCGTTTGAGTCGATACCCGTTACCTGAGATGTATTAAGTAGAACTGGCCCAAACCCAATTTCTCGGTTCATATAAGCCGCAGATTCGCCCAGATTTTTTCGACCAGATTGCATAGCCATGGCAAAACCTTTTAATTCACCCCAATGCTTAGCATAGGTTGCGAAAGCTTTCGTCGTATCTTCATTAGATTCTAGAAGGTTTTTAAGTTTGTCTATATCTTTATAGACAGACCCAGCGTACTTAAATACAGCTTCGGCTAGGACTTTTTCCCAATTGCTTTCAATAGTTGCCGCTAAGCTAACGAGCTTTGCCCTTTGAGAGTCAGTAAGTTTATTACCATTGGCGTTGGCTATAATTTGTCTGCCATCTAGAAATGCTTGGGTGACAGTATTAAAGTAGTTCGTTTTACCGCCTTTGTCGAAACTAGACGCATAATATGAATGTGCAAAATTATACTCCGATTTTAAATCGACAACGCCATCGCCATTTGCATCAGCTGCTGCTAAGTTCTTCATTTTTGTAATATCGTAATTTTCTTTTGCACTTAATTTCAGTGAATGAGCTGCGGCACCCCAGTAGCCGAACGCTTCATCCCAAGAATGCTCTTTACCAGTGTAATGTGCACCGTCTTTATATGGTTTATCATTAGGCTTATTATCGGCCCCTAGTTTTTCATCCAAATAATTATCTACAGCTTGGTTATAAAATACAGCACCCATAGCAAATTTCGATATCAATTGTGTGTAATTATAACCTGTGCTTTCATCAAAACCGCCTTTAGACCCAGCAGCTTTTTCAATCATAAATTCCAATACTTCAGGACCAGTCATCTGTCCCGGCCAAGCATTAATTGTGCCTTTATAAGTTTTACCAGATAAATTTTTTCCCTTTGATATGTCATTTAAGGTTGTCTGCTTGATTGGAAATTCATCCTTTCCGACTGGAGCTACGATAGACAAGTTAAGGTCAGAGCCTTCAAAATAACTCATCATGTCATCCATGCTTCCTTTGGAAGAAAGTTTCTTCAAACTGTCATGAAGTACGTGCCTTGCTATCTGTCCAGTGTATGAAACCGAGTTAGTCTTTGAACCAGTGTAACCCTTGACGGTTACAGGAAAAGGTCCATAAGTTTGGTTTGCTGCTTCTTCTGCGGTTTTGGTTGAATAAAGATTTCCGTTATAACTAAATTCTGCCAATCCATCGGCTTTTGCCTTTGCAAATGCCTCTGAAAATGTTTCTCCGTAACTAGCTTGCGACATTGCCAAAGAGGCAGCCACACAGATAGTTAAAAACTTACTCGTTTGGTTTTTCATTAATAACTCCTAATTAGTTCAGATGTTTAAGATAATTTGGTCTTGGCGCTTTTGAATGGTCGCTAAGATCTTTAGC
>MDSV01194132.1_pt1 | contig 10082 bp, 7 predicted proteins | sample 810851 | NCBI WGS metagenome assembly MDSV01 (sample SAMN05326640, study PRJNA326480) | marine metagenome | isolation source: seawater | place: Atlantic Ocean: North East | collected 2012
ACTATTATAATTTATAAATTTTTTTAAAGTTTATCATATACAAACTCTCCATTAACAATTGTGCTTATAATCTTTGTATTTAAAATTTCAGAATTATCACTTGTTAATAAATTTTTAGATAGGATTGTTAAATCAGCATCAAAGCCAATTTTTATTTTTCCTCTTCTATTTTCATCAAATCCTCCATATGCAGCCCATGTTGTAAACATTTTTAAAGCATTATTTTTACTGATTTTTTCCTGTGGCTGCCAACCTCCTTTTGGTAATCCTTGATGATTTTGCCGTGTAACTGCAGCATAAAACTCAAAAAGGGGATTACCTGTTTCTATTGGACAATCTGAACCACCTGGAATTTTTAAGCCAAGATCAATAAAGCTTTGCCATCTGGATATTAATGGTAAGCGATCTGTACCAATTCTTTCTTTTAACCAGGGCATATCGCTTGTACAGTGACTGGGTTGCATAGATGGAAGTATATTATAATTTTTAAACATTGATAAATCTGAATCTGATACCATCTGCGCATGCTCTATGCGCCAGCGTCTATTATTATTTTTTTTAACAGCTTTTGCATAACAATCTAAAACATATGAATTACCCCTATCTCCAATTGCATGTGTATTAAGTTGAAAATTATTTTTAAAGCAGTTTTGTGCAAGATTATTAAATTCTTGTTTAGAAATTAATATTAAACCACAGTTATGATGGTCATCACAGTAGGGCTCATGTAAAGCAGCTCCCCTGCTTCCAAGAGCTCCATCAACAAACGCTTTAACTGATCGAATTGTATAATGTCCATTTTCATAGTGTCCTTTTGAAAAGTAGTGCTCTAATAAATCATTATCATTACTACCCAACATTCCATAGCAACGAATTGAAAATTTATTTTCTTGAATTAATTCTTTTACAGCTTCAACAGTTGTTGCATCTTGCCAAGCGTCATGAACTCCTGTTATTCCCATTTTGTTTGCCTCTTTAATTGCAGTTTTGATCCATGACTTTACTTGTTCTTTAGTATCTGTAGGCAAATAATTTTTAAAGCAGTTCATGGCATTGTCAACCATAATGCAGTCATTGATAACTCGCGACCCATCAACATTATTAATTTGATTGATTGTTAGTCCAGTTTTTTGAATTGCAATATTATTAACCCATGCAGAATGTCCATCAATTCTAGTTAAATATATTGGATTATTAGGAGCTATTTTATCTAGAATGTTTTTTGTTGGATATTGTTTGTTATTCCATAAATTTTGATCCCATCCAAAACCAATAAGCCAATCATTAGGTTTTAGGTTTGCAAGTTTATTTTTAATTAATTGTTGAATTTCTTGTGTAGAATTAATTTGCTTTAAGTTGAGCATTTCTAATCGCTTGCCAAAATTTTTTAAATGAAAATGGGCGTCAATAAAACCAGGAATTATTGTTAATCCGGATAAATCTATTGATTTATATTGTTGATTAATGGAATTGATATTTTCAATTTTTCCATTTGATATAGTTATAGATTCTATATGCCTAGAATGATCCATAGACACAAAATTACCATTAATAAGGTTGTATGATTTCATATATAAAAACTAATGAATTATGTTAAGAAATTAACTAATTTATTATAGTAATTAAAAGAGCTATTATTATGATTGATTTAAGAAGTGATACTGTAACATTGCCATCATCGGAAATGAAGGAGTTTATGTTTGAAGCCACATTGGGTGATGATGTTTATGGTGAGGATCCATCAGTAAATCTATTAGAAAATAAAATTAGTAAATTATTTGGTAAAGAAGATTCACTTTTTGTTCCATCTGGAACTATGGCAAATTTGATTGCTGTTATGTCTCATTGCGAAAGAGGGGATGAAATTTTATTAGGAAATCAATCCCATATCTTTAAGTATGAAGCAGGAGGAACATCTGTACTTGGAGGTATACATTCTCATCAGCTACACAACAATGAAGATGGTACTATAGATATTAATAATATTTTATCTGGAATAAATAATATAAATGATACCCATTACGCAGTAACTCGATTATTATGTCTTGAGAATACACATAATAGATGTTATGGTACAGCAATTGATTCAAAATATTTTTCAGATGTAAAGAATGCATTGCATAAATACAATGTTGGTATTCATATTGATGGTGCAAGAATTTTTAATGCTTCCATTGCATTAGGTCAATCGTTTGATAAATTGGTTAAGCATGCAGATAGTGTTTCATGTTGTTTGTCAAAAGGCTTATCCTGTCCTTCAGGATCATTAGTTGTAGGTAGTGCAAGTTTTATAAAAAGAGCTCGCAGATTACGTAAAATGTTAGGAGGGGGAATGCGACAATCTGGAATTCTTGCAGCGGCTGGTATATATGCTATAGATAATATGATTGATAGATTAGCTGAGGATCATAAGAATGCAAAGGAGCTAGCCTTATATTTATCTGATATTTCATATATTAATATTGATATTACTAAGGTGTCGACTAACCTTATTTTTTTTAGATTAGAAAGTGATAGACTTAATCCAAATCAATTTCTGCAACAATTAATAAAGCACAATATAAAAATTGATTATAAAGGTAATAAATTATTTAGAATTGCAACACATGCAGGATTTAGAAATAATGATATAGAAAAAGTTATAAAAACGTTTAAATTAATTTTAAATAAATAGGGGTTTATATGTCAAAAGGTGTTACGCCAAAAAGTGAAAATTATTCTAAATGGTATACAGACGTTATAACAAAAGCTGAATTAGCAGATTATGGTCCCGTAAAAGGAACTATGGTTATTAGACCATATGGATATCAGCTTTGGGATAATTTAAAGAGTAGTCTTGATTATGAATTTAAAAGAACAGGTCATATTAATGCATATTTCCCTTTATTTATACCAAAGTCTTTTTTAGCTAAAGAAGCAGAGCATGTTGAGGGATTTGCTAAAGAATGTGCCATTGTAACACACTCTCGTTTAAAAAATAACGATGATAAAACAGATTTAATTCCTGACCCAGATTCAAAATTAGAGGAAGAAATTATTGTACGACCAACAAGCGAAACAGTGATTTGGTCAATGTATAAAAAATGGATTAATTCTCATAGAGATTTACCTATATTAATTAATCAGTGGGCTAATGTAGTAAGATGGGAAATGCGAACTCGATTATTTTTACGAACTAGTGAATTCTTATGGCAAGAAGGGCATACCGCTCATAGTACTGCAGAAGAAGCCCAAGATGAAACATTAAAAATTTTAGATATTTATAAAGATGTTGTAGAAAACGTTTTAGGAATACCTGTTCTTTGTGGAAAAAAGACTGAAGCTGAAAAGTTTGCTGGAGCTGAAACAACCTATTGTATAGAAGCAATGATGGGAGATAAACGAGCACTTCAAGCAGGTACATCTCATTATTTGGGTCAAAATTTTGCAAAAGCATTTGATGTTAAATATCAAGATACTGATAATACGGAAAAATATGTTTATGCTACTAGTTGGGGTGTAAGTACTCGATTAATCGGAGCCTTGATAATGGTTCACGGTGATGATAAAGGTCTTAGATTACCACCTAACATTGCACCTATTCAAATTATTATTGTTCCTATTTATAAGACATCAGAAGATCTTGAAAAAATTAAAGAATTCTTATCCTCAACATTTGATTATTGTGATAAAAATGAAATTCGATATCAGTTAGATGAAAGAGATAAAATATCACCAGGGTATAAATTTAATGAATGGGAAATGAAGGGAGTTCCAATTAGAATTGAGGTGGGTAAAAGAGATTTAGAGCAAGGTAATATTACAGTAGTTAGACGAGATACATCAGAAAAAATAATTGATAAGATTGATAATATAACAAGTGATTTAGACCAGATGTTACAAAATATACAGGATGCAATGTTTGATAAAGCGCTAAGCTTTCAAAAAGAAAATACCCAAAAAGTAGAAAATTACAAACAATTTCAAGAAGTGATATCACAAGGTGCTTTTATAGATTGCGGATGGGATGGAAATGCAGAGACTGAATCAAAAATTAAATTAGAAACCAATGCAACAATTAGATGTATTCCTATAGAGCAAAATATTAAAGATTTAAAATGTATTTATTCATCAGAACCGGCAAAATATCAAGTTATTTTTGCTAAAGCTTATTAATGATCTACGGTACTGAGGCTTTAATTTTAAATCGTCATCTTTATGGAGACACAAGTTTAATTTGTAATTTATTTACAAAAGATTTTGGACGCTTAAGTATCATAGCAAAAGGCGTTCGAAAGTTAAAAAATCAGAACAGTGCAATTTTAAGACCACTACAGTTTGTAGATTTACATTATTATTATAGGCCAAAACGTAATATACAGCTTTTGAAAGAAGTTACTATCAATGCCCATTTTTTTTCTATACACAATAACTATAAGAAAATTATAGCTAGCTATCAGATTATTGATATTATTAACCAAATCTGTAAAGTTGAAAATCCCAACAAAATTATATTTCGGTTATCTAAAAGTGTAATGCATAAGATCAATACTTGCAATAATAATAATATAATTTTATATCAGATTTTTTTTAAACTCCAATTATTAAAATATATTGGTTATCAACCAATAGTTGATTTTTGTAATATATGTAATTGTAAATTAAATTCAGCAACATATGATTGGGCGATTGGTCAATTGGTTTGTAATAATTGTAGTAATAAAAAATCTGATTTGAATTTTAAATTAGACCATTTTAAAATTATTAAGTGCTTATCAAACACGCATATTGATAAGATTGCAGATTTAGAAGATATAGATAAAAATTATTTTATTAGCATTAATAAATATCTCATGTATTTTTTTTCATTTCATATTATCAATCTTAAATATTTAAAATCTATGAAGTTAGCAGTATGAGCAATATAAATCAATTTGATCCTAATAGTTATGAGTTTAATTCAAATAGTAAAATAGGAATTTATTTAATCCATGGATTTTCAAGTACGACATGTGAATTAAAACAAATGGCTGCTAATTTGTCTAAAGCTGGTCATCATGTCGTTTTAAATAATTTACCTGGTCACGGAACCAACCTGGAGGATTGTAATAATACTAAATATCAGGATTGGTTAGATTATTCAAAAATTGAATTTGCTAAATTATGCTCACAGTCTGATAAAGTTTTTTTAATAGGACATAGTATGGGTGGGGTTGTGGCATTATATTTATCTTCCATATTTCCAGTAACAGGTATAATCGTTGGAGGCACTGTTTTAAAATTTAAATTACATTTTAGTACTAATTATTTAAATCGTTTTTTATGTAGAATTATTAAAACAAGGAAGAAAAAATTAGTTGCTGATAAATCTATTAGAGATTCATTAACATTTTATGGTTATCAATCATATCCATTAATAGCATTGAATGAATTTCGTAAAATGAATATATATGTTAAAAAGCGATTAAATAAAGTCAAAAGCCCGATATTAATTATTCATTCTAAGCAAGACCAAGTTTCAATAAAAGATAATGTTGAGATTATTAAATATTCGGTAAAATCTGAAAATAAAGAAGTACTAGAATTAGAGAATGCACCTCATAGTTTATTTCATAATAATGAAGATACAGAATTAATATTTCAGAACTGTTTAAATTTTATAAATCAATATATTTAAATCATTACTTTTATATAATATCCAGTAAATTTTCTTACATTTAGCACAAAATCATTTTCAAAGAATAAGTATTGGCCCTTAATACCAGTAAGCTTTAGATCAATTTCTGGTGTTTTATCAAAATTTAATGATTTTATTTTATTAGGTTTTTTTGATATTGGATAATTAAGATGTGTAATTTTTTGATCTTTAGTCACAAAACATTTATATTGTAAGCTTAATACTTTTTTTAATTTTTCTTTTTCATCTATTAAATTTAAATCTGGATATTCTCCAGTTAGCATTCTTCTCCAATAGGTTTTATCAGAAATGTGTGTACTTAATTCTTTTTCTATCATTCCCGCAAGATATCTGTTAGGAGTCTTGGCAAATATAATTGCTTTATGGGCCCCCTGGTCTATCCAGCGCGTCGGAATTTGAGTATGTCTTGTTACTCCAACTTTAAGATTACTCGTTAAAGATAAATAGATATATTGATCTGATAAACAATTTTTTTTGGCCCACTCCATATCTCTTGCCTCCCCTTCATGAGCCTTACATAACTCAGGTCTTAAAATGCATTCAGAAGTTTGCGGTATGCTAATAAAACAGGGGTAGCAATAGCCTTGCATAAATGTTTTTTTAATTTTTTTTTGACATGAGATACATTTTATTTCATTATTAAATGATAAAGATATTTTTTTATTTATAATATCATTAAGGTAAACTTTTTCATTACCTATAGGCAGATGGTAGGAAATAGTTTTTCCCAAATGAGAAATTAGTTTTGATATTTGACCATAATATTCTGACATTATTTAATATGAAATATTAAATAATAATATAACTTGTATTATAGGATATTAATATGTGTAAGTTTAAAAAGTAGTAATTGGCAATTATTTAAGGAAAGTATTTTATTATGAGTAATAAATATTTAATCATTGTTGAGTCACCTTCAAAAATTAAAACTTTAAAAAAATTTTTAGATAACAATTATCAAATTGAAGCTTCTGTAGGCCATATACGAGATTTGCCTAAGTCTAAACTTGGAATCGATTTAGAAAATAATTTTAGTCCAACATATGTTGTTTCTGATAGAAGTAAAAAAGTTGTTAAAAATCTTAAATCAGTTTTGAAAAATGTAGATGCTATTTATATTGCTACAGATCCAGATCGAGAAGGTGAAGCTATTGCATGGCATTTAATTGATACTTTAAAACCAAAAGTTCCAATCAAGAGAATGGTATTTAATGAAATAACGAAAGATGCTATTTTAGAATCCTTAAATAATATTAGAGAAATAGATTTAAATCTTGTTAATGCTCAAGAATGTAGACGTTTTTTAGATCGTTTATTTGGATTTTTAGTATCTAAAGAATTGTGGTATAACGTTAAAAGTGGTTTATCTGCTGGAAGGGTACAAAGCCCCGCAGTAAAAATTTTAGTTGACAGGGAAAAGCAGAGAGAAAAATTTGTTAAAAATGAATACTGGAGCTTGGAAGGTAATTTTAAATCTGAAAAAGGCAAGATTTTTGCCAAACTGTTTTCTATTGATAATGATAGAATCGCAACCGGCCAGTCTTTTAATCGTGAAACAGGTGACCTAGCAAAAAAAAATACAGTCATTATAAATGAAGATGATACTAATTCTTTAATTGATTCATTAAAAAATAAATCCTGGGAAGTAAGTAATATACAGAATACTCCCAAAACTCAAAATCCATATCCTCCATTTATTACCTCTACGCTACAACAGGAAGGTATTAGAAAATTACGTATGAATTCAACGCAAATCATGCGAGTTGCTCAAGGCTTATATGAAAATGGACATATTACATATATGCGAACAGATTCTATTCATTTATCTCAAGAAGCATTGAATGCGTCAAGGTCTGTAATAGAACAAAAATACGGTTCAGAATATTTACCAAAATCTCCTAGAGTTTATAAAGGTAAAACAAAAAATGTACAAGAAGCACATGAAGCAATAAGACCAGCAGGATCAAAATTTAAAGACCCTTTAGATTTGAAAAGTTCATTAACTGATATTGAATATAAAGTTTATGAGTTGATATGGAAGCGTACTGTTGCATCACAAATGAACTCAGCAAAGACAGAACAGACTAAATTAGAAATTACAAGTGACAAATATGTTTTTGTTGCTAATGGAAAAACAATTATTTTCCCTGGATTTTTAAGAGCATATGTTGAAGGAGCAGATGATCCCAATGAAAAACTGGATGATATGGAGAATACCCTTCCCATAGTTAAAAAAGGCGAAAAAGTAAATTGGGATGATATTATTCCTAAACAACATTTTACAAAGCCCATTTCTCGATTTACAGAAGCATCATTAGTTAAAGAATTAGAAGCATTAGGAATAGGTAGACCTTCAACATATGCTACAATTATGCGTCGTATTCAAGATAAGGGTTATGTAAATAATACAAAAGGTTCACTCATACCCACATTTACAGGTTATGCTATTGTACAATTTCTAGAGAAGAATTTTAAGGATCTAGTTAATTTGCAGTATACATCTAAAATGGAAGATGATTTAGACACAATTGCATTAGGGGGTATGACCAAGGAAGATTATTTAAATAATTTCTATTATAGCAAAAATGGTGATATTGGTTTATCTGATAAGCTAGAGCAAGAATATGATAGAACTATTGAACGACTTATTATGACTATCAAAAATCAGGACAAGACTTCAAATATTAAAATTGGAAGATTCGGTATTTATGCAGAGATAGGTGATGATAAAGTAACAATAGATAATGATACAATTCCTAGTGAGCTAAATATTAAAGATATTGAACAAATGTTAGTTAATAAAAACTCTGAACCCGAAGTCTTATCCAAAGATAAAGAATCTGGAGAAAACATTGAACTAAAGAAAGGTCGATTTGGTCCCTATTTAAAATGTGGTAAAAAGATGAAATCTTTGCCTCCTGGAGTTACAGAAGATACATTAACATCAGATATTGCTGAACAAGTTATTGCAATGCCAGCAGAAATAGGAATACATCCAGAAAACAATAAACCTATTATAAAAGATATTGGTAGATACGGTCCATATCTCAAAAATGATGGCAAGAATAAAAAAGTTTCATTACCAGATGATATATTAAATATTACTGTTGAAAGAGCTGTAGAAATTTTTGCATCTTCAGGAAATCAAAATTCGGTATTGAGAGAATTAGGTAAGCATGATGACAAAGAAATAATTATTAAAGATGGACGTTATGGTATTTATATAACTAATGGTAAAATTAATGTTACTATACCTAAAGATATTGATTATACTTCATTAGAATTATCGCAAGCAATTGATATGATTAATAAGAAAAAAGCAAAGAAAAAATAGGCTATGGCTACAATAAAAAATAATGCAAAAATATTAGAGATTTTAACTTCTTTATCGAAACAACGAGGTTTTGTTTTTCAAAGTAGTGAGATTTATGGAGGTCTTGGATCTACATGGGATTATGGACCTCTTGGTGTTGAATTAAAACGAAATGTTAAAAATTTATGGTGGCATCATATGATTACATCTCGCAATAATGTTGTAGGTATGGATGCATCTATTTTAATGCATCCGAAAGTTTGGGAGGCAAGTGGTCATGTTGAAAATTTTCACGATCCATTAGTTGATAATAAAATTTCAAAAAAACGTTATCGTTTAGATCATTTATTAGAAGGGCAATCTGAAGATGTCATGTCCAACCTTTTAAAGAAACTCAATATTAAAGAGGGGAAAGACTTAGAGTCTACAATTCAATCCATTGTTTCACAATTGTTGCAAGATGAAGAATCTAGTGGATCAATTATTATTGAATGTGGTGTTATCGATTCTCATACTAAGGAGGTTGGAGATTGGACAAATGTACGTCAATTTAACTTGATGTTTAAGACGCATATTGGACCTGTTTCTGATTCTTCATCTATTGCATATTTAAGACCAGAGACTGCTCAAGGTATTTTTGTTAATTATTTAAATGTACAATCAACTTCTAGACAAAAATTACCATTTGGCATTGCTCAAATTGGTAAAGCATTTAGAAATGAAATAACTACAGGTAATTTTATTTTTAGAACTCGAGAATTTGAACAAATGGAAATGGAGTTTTTCTGTCATCCTGACGAAACCGGTAAATGGCTTAATTACTGGAAAGAGGAACGTTTAAATTGGTTTAAGTCTCTGGGTATAAACTCTGAAAAATTGAGATTACGTGCTCATGGAGAAGATGAAATGGCACATTATTCATCTGCTTGTTATGATGTAGAATATAAGTTTGATTTTGGTTGGTCTGAGTTAGAAGGTATTGCAGATAGGGGGACATATGACTTAGATCAGCATATGAAACATAGTAATAAAAAATTAACTTATTTTGATCAGGTTAATAATCAACATTTTGTACCTGCTGTTGTTGAAGCG
>MDSV01223696.1_pt1 | contig 10082 bp, 9 predicted proteins | sample 810851 | NCBI WGS metagenome assembly MDSV01 (sample SAMN05326640, study PRJNA326480) | marine metagenome | isolation source: seawater | place: Atlantic Ocean: North East | collected 2012
AAAAAGCTCGACAGTTTCCTGTCGAGCTTTCCAGCGTCGGTTGCGAATGGAAGGTTTAGACGAAGTTTAGAATCAAGCCCAAGACTACGGCCAATGCCAAACCACAGTGAATGACTCCGGGAATGGTTGTGAGCGGACCTTGCTTACCAAAGATCGCATTCGCCTCTAGGGCAGCGATGATTGCCACACATATCCACACTGCGGTGCCATTAGACACCAAACTGCCGCTAGCGTAGTGCGCACTAGAGCCCATGAAATAGAGCATTGGGATTGAGAACAATGTATTGGTTCGAGAGGCCAAGGCGGCCTTTGGTGCCGCTGCTGCTGCATCTGGGTTTGGTTCATTTCCAGCCAGTACGCCTTGGTTGGACTCGACGATGATCTTCTGGTTTGGCCAAATAATCAGCCACACATTCAAAAACATCAGTGTGCCCATCAAAGCACCTACCGTGATGTCTGCGGTAAGGCCCGTATGGCGGTATCCCAGCAAAATGACGCCGGTCAAGAAAGTCGCCATGGCACCCCAACGGAACCACCAAAGAGCACGTGGCGCTAGCTTTGCGAAGGCGTCTACGCGGGCGCTCGCTTCGGCTTCTTTGAAGTATTCCGTTTGAACGAAGTTGAAGTAGTAGAGGAGACCAATCCATACAATGCCGAACAGAACGTGTCCGAACCTCGTCAAATAGTCGACAAAAGCCATATCCATAGCGTTACCTCGCCCGTTAATAAAAACACCGCAGAAGGATAGCTAAACCGGGGGGCGGGCACCAGCGTTGACCACGGATCAACGCTCTGCGCCTAAGTTTCAGGCAAAAAAAAACCCGCGGAAAATGTCCGCGGGTTCTTTGAACGTAAGCCTTGCTTACATCATGCCGCCCATGTCGGGCATGCCACCTGGCATACCGCCGCCAGCAGCGCCTTCTTCTGCCGGTAGTTCACTAACCATGGCTTCGGTAGTGATCATCAGACCAGCCACGCTTGAAGCTGCCTGCAGGGCCGTACGAGTTACCTTAGCTGGGTCCAAAATACCCATGGCCAGCATGTCACCGTACTCGCCGCTCGCTGCGTTGTAGCCGTCATTGCCGGACAGAGCGGCAACTTTATCGAGGACTACGGCACCTTCGACACCAGCGTTGGTAGCGATCTGACGCAAAGGTGCACTCATAGCGCGTACCGCAAGCGCAATACCCACATTCTGGTCTTCGTTATCACCTTCTGTGGCCTCTGCCGCAGCAATTGCGCGAACCAAGGTCACACCACCGCCTGGGACCACACCTTCTTCTACCGCTGCGCGAGTGGAGTGAAGGGCGTCTTCAACGCGGGCTTTCTTCTCTTTCATTTCCACTTCGGTTGGCGCGCCAACCTTGATCACGGCAACACCGCCAGCCAGCTTGGCCAGACGTTCTTGCAGCTTTTCTCGATCGTAGTCGGAGGAGGTATCTTCAATTTCTTGGCGGATCTGCTTGATTCGGCCTGAAATGTCGTCCTTCTCACCAGCACCGTCAACGATGGTGGTGTTCTCCTTCGTAGACGACACGCGCTTAGCGGTGCCGAGGTCTTCCAAAGTCGCGCCTTCAAGCGTTAGTCCGACTTCTTCCGAAATCACCGTCGCGCCGGTCAGAATGGCGATGTCTTGCAGCATTGCCTTACGACGATCACCAAAGCCTGGCGCTTTTGCTGCCGCCACTTTCACAATGCCGCGCATGTTATTCACAACCAAGGTAGCCAGTGCTTCGCCTTCAATATCTTCAGCAATCACAACCAGCGGACGACCCGCCTTGGCGACATTTTCTAGCACGGGAAGCAGATCGCGAATATTTGAGATCTTCTTGTCGCACAACAAGATGAACGGATCATCGTGCTCTGCGGCCATGGAGTCTTGATTGTTGATGAAGTAAGGCGAGAGGTAACCGCGGTCGAACTGCATACCCTCAACCACGTCTAGCTCGTTCTCCAGCCCGGAACCTTCTTCAACGGTGATAACGCCTTCCTTGCCGACTTTTTCCATCGCCTCGGCAATGATTTCACCTACAGCGCTGTCGCTGTTGGCAGAGATCGTGCCGACCTGGGCAATGGCCTTGGAGTCTTCACAGGGGGTAGCCATACCTTGAATGTGCTCTACGGCGGAGGCTACAGCTTTGTCGATACCGCGCTTTAGATCCATGGGATTCATGCCAGCCGCAACTGACTTTAGCCCTTCCTGCAGAATGGCTTGCGCGAGTACCGTCGCCGTAGTCGTGCCATCGCCGGCCTCATCGGAGGTTTGGCTCGCAACGGTCTTTACCATCTGCGCGCCCATATTCTGGAACTTGTCTTTTAGTTCGATCTCTTTTGCTACTGAAACACCGTCCTTGGTCACGGTAGGTGAGCCGAAGGCTTTGTCTAGTACTACGTTACGACCCTTGGGGCCGAGTGTGACCTTGACCGCGTCGGCCAGGACATTGACGCCTTCAAGCATTTCAATGCGGGCATCGTCTCCAAATTTTACGTCTTTAGCGCTCATCGCTTATTTCCTCTTAATCGTGTCAGACTTTTAGTCGTGTTGAACTTTTGTCGCGTGGAGCGAAGGCCTAGCCTTCTAGAACGCCGAAAATCTCGCTTTCACTCAGGATCAGCAGCTCTTCACCGTCAATCTTTACGGTGCTGCCTGCGTACTGGCCAAAGATGATTTTGTCTCCGACTTTAACGTCGAGAGCACGGATGTCACCGCTGTCTGTTGCCTTGCCTGGTCCTGCGGCGAGGATTTCACCCTGTGAGGGCTTTTCGGTCGCTGAATCGGGAAGAACGATACCGCCTGCGCTGGTGGTCTCTTCTTCCAACCGGCGCACAACGACACGGTCGTGTAGAGGTCGAATATTCATGAACTATGGTCTCCCAGTTACTCCAATATAGATTCGTTACTATTTGCCTACGCTGAGTTGGCTACCTGATTTTTCCCAAATCGGCGTTTCAACTGGCAAATAAACGGCTTAGCACTCACACCTCATGAGTGCTAGCGCGGAGTGCATAATAAAGTCGGACGTTGGGTTTTCAAGGCCCTTGGAAGTGAATCAGGCAAAAAATTGCCGATTTTTCGAAGCGGGCTATGGGTAACTCAGCAATGGGTGATGCTGATCAATCTTTGTGCTGATATTCCCCTTCAATCGTTCGCGATGAAGCCTCGCCCTCTTGCCCTCGTTGGTGGGTATTCGCCGCACTGCCCGTGTGAGCATGAAACCCCTGAACCTGAACCCTGGCTAGCAGGACGCTGGCGATCCACACCCGGGATGGGGGAAATAAAATCAAAAAACCGATGATGTCTGTGACAAACCCCGGGGTGATCAGTAAGGCCCCCGCCACCGCTAGCAGCAGCCCCTCTGCCATCTCTTGCGCGGGTAACTCTCCGGCGCGCATTTTTTGTGTACCTCGGGTCAGTGTCTCCAGTCCCTGATGTTTGAGGAGCGACACACCGATTACAGCGGTCAACATCACCAATCCAATGGTTGGCAGTGCGTCAATGTAGCCAGCCACCGTAATCAAAAGATACATTTCAATGATGGGCATGGCGAAGAACAACAGGAACCAAGGCATAAGGCGGCGCTCAGGTGATCGTAATGTCAAAACTGAGGGCAAAGACATCACAATTCAAGATCGGCCATGTGATGAAAATGGCGAACTGTCGAAAGCAGAACGCATTTGGCAGGTCGTGGTCAGCATTCCGAAGGGCTATGTAGCCAGCTATGGGCAAATTGCCAAGGTTGCAGGCCTACCGGGCTACGCGCGCTTTGTCGGCACGACTTTGGGCAAATTACCCCGAGACACCCGGCTCCCATGGCATCGGGTGGTCAATGCGTCACTGGCGATCGCCCCGCGAGGCAGCGACCGCATGCTCGAGCAAAAGCGGCGTTTGCGGGATGAAGGCGTTAGTTTTAAGGGCAACCGGGTACGCCCGGAGCATCACTGGCAATCCTGACGTTTAGTGCGGTATCTGTGGCTGCTCACTCGCCATTACCCTTCAATTGAGCCGTGGCGTCGTACCGAGCATTAAACGGTGCGACCCAGATCAGCAGCAGCATGCCGGGTATGGCGAGCAGCGTGCTGAGATAAAAAAAGTCTATCCAGCCGATGTTATCGACCAACAAGCCACTGAAACTTGAGGCGACCACTCTAGGTAGCGACGCTAGGGCTGTGAACAGCGCAAATTGTGTAGCTACTGCCAGACGTGAAGTTTCCCGCGCAATAAAGGCGACCGATGCGGAAGTACCAAGACCCACGCCGATGTATTCACCGGCAATCACAATACCAAGCACCCAAGGATCAGCGCCGGCCTGGGCCAGCACCACGAATCCGAGAATAGTCACCATCTGCACCACACCAAAAACCCAGAGTGACCTGTTGATCCCAATGCGCACAACGATGAAGGCACCGAGCACGCTGCCGACGATAACTGCCCACAGCGACACGCCCTTTGCGACCAAGCCAATGGTCTCTGGTGAGAATCCCATGTCGAGATAAAACGGTGTGGCTAAGGCCGTCGCCATGTTGTCCCCAAGTTTGTAGAACACCATGAAAGCCAGCACGGCTAGAGCTGGGCCAAGGGCGCGGCGCTGAAAAAATTCTTGGAAAGGTATGACGGTGGCCTGCCAAAGCGACGGTGGCGGTTCTGCGCTGCTCTTCGGCTCACCAATCACCAGCGCAAGGATTACACCCACGCTCATAAACGACGCCATGATCATGAAGTTAAGGTCCCAGCCGATGCTGCCAGCGAGAATCATACCCAGCGTGCCCGGCACCAATCCGGCAATGCGATACGCCTGCACATGCACAGTGTTGCCAAGGGCGAGTTCACCATCCGTATCGAGTATTTCGCGTCGATAAGCGTCTAGCACGATATCCTGTGTTGCGCTGAAAAAAGCTAATCCAATCGAAATAACGACCACTGCCGTCATCGCGTCGTTCGGCTGCCAGAAACCCAAGGATCCGATCGAAAAAATGAGCGCGATTTGGGTAAGGAGCATCCAACTGCGTCGCCGCCCCAAACTTGTCAAAGGGTAGCGCTCTACAACAGGTGCCCAGAGGAATTTCAGCACATAGGGGTATTGAACAGCGGTAAAGAATCCGATTTCTGTCAGCGAGACGCCTTCGAGTCGCAGCCATGCAGGCACCAATTGCATCACCACAAATAGGGGCAGACCAGAGGCAAAACCCGTAGCCACGCAAATCAACATACGTCGATCCAACAGCACACGAAAGATGCGGTTTTGGTTACCCGATGGCTCTTGCCTATCGCCGTCGTCGGCCATGCTTAGTGCCGCTAAGACGATTAATCGCGGAAGTTGTTGTATTGCAGCGGGATGCTCAAGTCGCTGTTCTTCAGCACAGCAATAGCGTCTTGTAAGTCATCTCGCTTTTTGCCGGTGACACGCACTTTATCGCCATTGATCTGGCTCTGAATCTTAAGCTTGGAGTCTTTGAGCACCTTGGTCACGAGCCGCGCATTGTCCTTGTCGAGACCTTGGGCCATGGTGAAACGCTGACGTTTGACCTTACCAGCGCCCTCAATATCGCCAGGCACAAGGGCTCTGCTGTCGACGTTCCGACTGGCCATCTTGCCGCGCAAAATGTCTTTCAACTGGCCGATCTGAAATTCTTCCGGAGCGGTGAGCAAAATGCTCTCTTCTTCGAGTTCGATTTTCGCGTCCACGCCGCGGAAGTCGAAGCGCGTACCGAGCTCTCGCACTGCCTGATCCACAGCGTTTCGGACTTCGTGCATATCCATTTCGGAAACCACATCAAATGACGGCATGTCTTCCCCATCTATCGGCTGATGAAAACGAACCTGTCGGGACAGGTTGATAATTTGCGTCAGGTTAGCACTATGCCTGTGCAGCACAAACCAAAGAGCTATGTATCCTTATGAGCGAAGACACCTCCCGAATCACCAAGGTTACCACTCGCAATGGCGACGCCGGCCAAACCCGTTTGGGCAACAACCAGCGGATCAGCAAGACGGATCCGCTGGTGCGAGCCTTGGGCAGCACGGATGAACTCAACAGCGCAGTGGGCTTGCTCAGGTGTTACCTGAGCGATAGGAAACTTGATGAGTTGCTGGCAGAGCAACAGCAGTTGTTATTCGATATCGGTGCGGTGTTGGCCATGGCAGGTGAATACGACCCACCCACATTGGCGACAGGGCTGACAGCACTCGATGAACAAACTGAGGCTATGAACCGTGAGCTGCCGGCACTAACCGAGTTTGTTATTCCCGGCGGCAGCCTGCCAACCTCCCACGCTCATCTGTGTCGCACAATCTGCCGTCGAGCAGAGACCGATGTTTGGGCTGCGATATCGGCTTGGGAGAAGCGTCTTGAATCTATTCACGTGGATCGCCTGCGTGGCGCAGGTGCCTGCTTGAATCGACTCAGCGATTTTTTCTTCGTGCTCGCAAGAACGCTGAGTCAACACCAGGATCAGACCGAGTCTCAGTGGCGCGGTCCTGCAAACTCATGAGTTGTCTGCTAGAGGGCTAATCGTCGGATGTCTGCCAATAGCGCCGTCAGGGTGGCCATAAAGTTCCCACCGTCGACGCCATTAATCACCCGATGATCGTAGGAGAGGCTCAAAGGTAGCTGCAGCCGAGGCTCAAATGCACCTCCCTGCCAAATCGGCTGTATAACCGACTTGCCAACACCCAAAATGGCCACCTCAGGGGCGTTGATAATTGGCGTAAAGCCAGTCCCGCCAATGTTGCCAAGACTCGAAACAGTAAACGTGCCACCGCTTAAATCGTCTAGGGCGAGTTTTTTTGACCGCGCTTTTTCCGCCAGTTCCTGGGCTTTTCCCGCCAGCGCCAAAATACCTAGCTGATCTGCGCCACGTATCACCGGTACGACCAATCCTTCCGGTGTGTCTACGGCAATGCCGATATTGGTGTAGTGCTTGACTACCAGATTCTCACCATCAGGGCTCAGGGACCCATTGAGTTTTGGGTGGGCAGCCAAGGTCTGACATACCGCCTTAATAATAAAAGGTAGGGGCGAAAGCCTAATACCCTGATTTTGTGCTTCGGCCTTGATGCTCTGACGAAAGGACTCTAGTTCTTCGATGTCGGCATTGGCATGTTGAGTGACATGCGGAATATTTAGCCAAGATCGCTGCATGTTGAGGGCGACTTGTTTCTGAATACGGCTGAGAGGCTGTTCCTCAACGTCACCAAACTTAGCGAAGTCCACCACGGGGACGGGCGGAATAGTTGAATTGACCGGTGCCGAGGTCGTTACCGGTTGATTAATCCGTGCCTTTGCCCAGGCCTTCACATCATCCTTGGTGACGCGACCGCGATTGCCGCTTCCTTCAACCTGTTCCAAGGGAACGCCAATTTCTCTCGCCAAACGACGCGTGGCTGGTCCAGCATAGACCTGACGTCCGGCTGCCGCGGCCCGCCCCATTTTGTCCTCGGGCGCGGGTTCAGGCATGGCGGCTGCGGGCTGTGATGGCGCTGCCGTCAGCGTCTCACCCTCCTGAGACGGACCGTCCTTGGCGATTGCGTCGTCCTGCAGTGACCCTTCGATTCTTGCTGTGGCTAACAGGCTGCCAGCACTCACTTGATCGCCAACGGCCACGTTAACTTCAAGGAGAACGCCGGTTACCTCAGCGGGAATTTCCATTGACGCTTTGTCAGATTCAAGCACCACCAGCAAATCACCTGGTGCAACTTGTGATCCGGCTGTGGCAGCGACCTCGATCACCTCCACCTCTTCGATATCGCCTAAATCGGGTACTGATATCTGCACGACCTGTTGGCCGCCACGCCGAGCCTGTTCACTTGGCTCGCTCCCCTTGGCTGCTGATGGATTACCCGTATCGTCACTTTGTTGACTGGTAGGCTCGCCGGCGGCAGCGGAATCAGCACCTTGGATGCTCGCGGTATCGAGTTTGCCGATAATCGCCCCCTCACCCAACTGATCCCCGAGGGCTACGCTTATTTCAACGATGGTGCCGGCATTGCCTGCCGGCACTTCCATCGACGCCTTGTCCGATTCAATCACGATAATCGGGTCATCAGCTCCAACGACATCGCTCACTGCAACACAGATTTCTGTAACTTCGACTTCTTCGATGTCACCCAAACTTGGTAGGACAATGTTCAAAGCGCTTCCTCTGCTCCTTGGTCGTGCTGCTTGCTTGGCGTTTTCGGCGTCAGCTAGTGTTCTCGCGGGTTTGGCTTGTCCGACTGAATGCCAAGTTGTTCCCGCACGTCCTGTAAGTTCAGCTGCATATGGCCCGCGGCCACCAACTCACTCAAAGCACTGTACTGAATAAACTGGCTATCTACTTCGAAAAACGCCCTCAACTGCTCTCGCGTATCGCTGCGGCCGAATCCATCAGTACCCAACACACGAAGCGGCGCATCGATAGCAGCGCGTAACTGCTCAGGCAGGGCCTTCACGTAGTCTGATACAGCGATCACTGGCGCGTCGCTCCACTCACCCTCGTTCAGCAGGTCGCTGACATGACACGCCGTTGCAGGACTCTCAGGATGAATCAACGCCTCACGCTGGTGATCCTGAATATTGCGAGCAAGCTCTGTGTAACTGGTAACGCTATACACCTGAGCCCGAAGTCCGTAGGTGTCTACCAACTGCTGGGCGGCGCGTCTTGCTTCCGGTAACAGCGCACCGCTACCCAGTATTCTGATTCGGGGCGCGGCGCTATCTCCGAGTGTTTCAAGCAGGTACATACCCTTGACGATATCCTCCTCTACAGCCTCGGGCATTGCCGGGTGATGATAGGCCTCGTTCATGAGAGTGATGTAGTAGTAAACGGGTGCCTTGTCCACGTACATATGCTCAAGCCCGCGCCGGATAATAACTGCTAGCTCAAAGGCATAGGCCGGATCGTAGCTGATGCAGTTTGGCACTGTAGATGCCAGCAAATGGGAATGACCGTCCTGGTGCTGCAGGCCCTCACCATTTAGGGTCGTTCGACCGGCAGTCCCACCGAGCAGAAAGCCCTTGGCCTGCAGGTCTCCGGCGGCCCAAGCTAAGTCGCCCACCCGCTGAAAACCAAACATTGAGTAGTAGATGTAAAACGGCAATAGCGTGTATTGGTGTGTGGAGTAAGCCGTAGCCGCCGCGATCCAGGCCGCGAAAGCCCCAGCTTCGTTGATACCTTCCTCTAAAACCTGTCCGGATTTCGATTCTTTATAGGCCGCCAGTTCATCGGAGTCCTCAGGTTCGTAGAGCTGACCCTCAGAAGAATAAATGCCCAGCTGTCGAAACATGCCCTCCATACCAAAGGTTCGGGCTTCGTCAGGCACGATGGGTACGATCCGCTTGCCCAACTGTTTGTCTCTCAGCAGGGTCGCCAGTATTCGCACAAAGGCCATGGTGGAGCTGATTTCACGTTTACCGCTCCCTTCAAGCTGCGCCTTGAATACTGAAATATCCGGCACTTCTAACGCCTGTTGATCAACCAAACGCCGAGGCATCTGACCGCCAAGCCTCTCGCGAGCCTGGTGCATGTACTGCATTTCAGAACTGTCAGCAGCTGGCCGATAGTAGGGCACATCTTCGAGTTCTTCGTCACGCAGCGGCACATCGAAGCGATCACGGAAGTACTTAAGCTCATCAAGGCTGAGCTTCTTAACTTGGTGAGTGGTATTTTCGGATTCACCGGCATCACCCATGCCGTAGCCCTTGACGGTTTTAGCCAGAATGACAGTTGGCTGCCCCCGGTGATTTACCGCGGCGGCGTACGCGGCATAAATCTTGTACGGGTCATGACCGCCTCGATTAAGGCGATATATATCGTCATCGCTAAGGTGCTCAACCATTTGCAGCAGCTCAGGGTCCTTGGCGAAAAAGTTCTCCCGAACGTACTTTCCACCCTTGGCTTTAAAATTTTGATACTCGCCATCCACTGTGGCGTCCATCGCGCGCTGCATCAGACCCTTTTTATCTTTGGTAAATAGTGGATCCCAGTGTCGCCCCCAAACAACCTTGATGACATTCCATCCAGCACCGCGAAAATAACCCTCAAGTTCTTGGATGATTTTACCGTTGCCTCGCACCGGGCCATCCAGTCGCTGCAAATTGCAGTTA
>MDSV01106481.1_pt1 | contig 10081 bp, 9 predicted proteins | sample 810851 | NCBI WGS metagenome assembly MDSV01 (sample SAMN05326640, study PRJNA326480) | marine metagenome | isolation source: seawater | place: Atlantic Ocean: North East | collected 2012
AAATTTCGACCATAGTGACCTGACTCAACATAGCCACTTCTGAGCATAAAAGGCTTTGAAGTAAAAAACTTGACAATAAGTGGCGCCCAGGATCCATATATTTGATTTGATTTTAAGATATCAATCTTTTTAATGGTTTTGCGTTTTATGATAAAAATAGTAAAAGAATAGATCCATTCACCTATCCTCCCTGATAATATTTTTGGAATTCCAATAACCCTAATATTTTTGTTTAGTTTGTTTTGCTTAACTAGCTCTTCTGCAATTTTTTGGTCATCATCTCCATATGTAAACCAAATTACTCTTTTTAAGAAACCTTTTTCTAGCATATATTCATATAAAGATTTTTCTCTATCTAGTAAACCGGAATTTTTCCATCTAGCCAATGAAACCCCTTTCGTGAAAAAGAGCCCTAGAGTGATATTTTTCATAATTAATTAATCGTCTTTTTAATTTTAAGATATATTCTTTTTAAAACTATCCTGAATAAAGGTCGTCGTAAATATTTACTAGTGTAAAGCTCAACGTCATCTTCAACTTTTTTTGGTGTTTTCCAATTTCTTCCATAAACATATTTTAAATAATCTTCAGGAGGGTGAGGAGTTAAAACCGACATTCCCATAAAACTAATTTTTTTTGATGAGTCAAAGAGATTTTTCGGTAACATATATGCTGGCCTCAGAAGAAAGCCTTTTGACTCCTTTAAAGAACCTATCGCAACTTTCATTTTATATTTGAAAACAACCATTTTGGGGTACTTATTACTATTTGTCAGCCTAACAATAAATTCATTATCAATTAGATAATCTTTTATGCTGTGCATGTTTAAAATGAAATCATCCTCAATCATATCCATATCGATATCATCATCCCAAGGAATAAAATTATTATCTCTTATTGCGCCTAAAGCTGTTCCTCCAGTAATCCAGACATTTATTTTTAAATCTTGGAAGATATTATATATCTCACAAAATAATTTCTTTCTGACTTTTTGATCATAAGGAGGTATTTCATTGTAGAAGTTAGGTCGTTCTTTATTCCATTCTTCATCGCTAAGACTACTCAAATGAACAATTAATTCTTTATTAGGCATAATTAATGAAGCTTGGTGTTATTATTAATATACCAATCAAGACAATTATCTAATCCTTTTGATAGGTCATATTTTGGTAAATACCCAAGAAATAATATTGCTCGATTTAAATCAGCTTGTGAATGTCTTACATCACCTTTTCTAAATTCTCTATATGAAGGAGGAGCTTTCACAACGCCAATCTGTTTTTTTATTAGTTTTTTCTGAATGATATCATAAAGATTATTAAGACTTGTCCTATCATCAAAAGCTACATTATAAATCTGATTCAGTGCTTTTTTATTTTTTGTAGTAGCCGCAAGTATATTCATTTGAACTGCATTATTAACAAAACAAAAATCTCGACTGGTTTTACCATCTCCATTAATAAATACTTCCTCATTTCTAATAATTTTATTTATCCATTTTGGTATAACAGCGGCATAGGCACCCCCCGGATCTTGCCTTTTTCCAAAAACATTAAAATATCTTAATCCAATAGAATCAAAATTATAATTATACTTAAATAATTTACCATAGAGCTCATTAATTAATTTTGTAAGTGCATATGTGCTAAGTGGGCTTCCTATTAATTCTTCTGATTTTGGTAAATTTTGATTGTCTCCATATACCGAGCTTGAGGATGCATACACAAATCGCTGAACTTCAGCTTTTTGAGCAGATCTTAGAATATTTAAAAACCCATTTACATTTGCCTTATTCGATTTTATTGGATCATTTATTGATCGCGGGACAGAGCCGAGTGCAGCTTGGTGTAATACATAGTCAACCCCTTTACACAAATTATTGCAAACATCTTCTTCTGAAATATCACCCTCAACGAATGTAAAATTATGACTTAGTGATTTCGATGCAATCCTTTCAGCATCTTCAATAGCTTGGCTTATATTTTTTTTGTATCCAGTAATAAAGCTATCTAAGCCAATAACTTTTTGATTTAATATCAACAGCTTTTCTAATAAGTTAGATCCAATAAACCCTGCAACACCTGTTATTAGCCAAACTTTTTGGTTATCGTGTAAATACTTTTTTACTTCATCATAATTCATCAACTATAGCCTACCATCAACTTGATCTTGTTTAAGTAAATATTTTACGTCATAAATTATATTTTTATTCTTTGCGAATGATCTAATCTGTTCTATCGATAATTTTTTAAATTCACTGTGAGAAACAGCTATTATTATTGCATCATATTTTCTACTTGGTGGATTCTTTTGATAAAAAGCGAACTTAAAATCATGATGAAAAGTTTTAGAATTAACAACAGGATCAAAAACATCAACATTACATTTATTTTTGTTCAATTCTAAAATCATATCAAAAATTTTAGAATTACGTATATCAGGACAGTCCTCTTTAAATGATATGCCCATAATAAGAACATTTGAATTTTCTTTTTTAATATTTTTATCTTTCATCAATCTAAATACTTCGCTAACAATAAAAGAAGGCATGCTGTCATTTAATTTTCGCCCGGATAGTAAAACTTCAGGAGTATAACCAATTTGCTTTGATTTATGAGCAAGATAGTATGGATCTACGCTTATACAATGACCGCCAACCAAACCAGGTCTAAAAGGTAAAAAGTTCCACTTTGTTGCAGCAGCTTCTAAAATAGATTCTGTATCAATTTCTAATTTATTAAAAATGATTGCTAATTCATTTACAAGGGATATGTTTATATCTCTCTGAATATTTTCAATTACTTTTGCAGCTTCAGCTACCTTTATACTGCTGGCTTTGTGCGTTCCAGCTTTAATAATTTTATTATATAACTTATCTACGGTCTTTGCTGTTTTTGATGTAGAGCCAGAAGTTATTTTTTTTATATTTGTTAATCTGTGATTTTTATCACCTGGATTTATTCTCTCTGGTGAATAACCACAGAAGAAATTTTTATTAAATTTTAGATTTGAAAATTCCTCTAATATGGGGACACAAACCTCTTCAGTTGCTCCAGGAAAAACTGTTGATTCATAAATAACTATATCACCTTCTTTTAAAATTTTTCCAACTGCTTCACTCGATCTGATTAAAGGGGTGAGGTCTGGCTCTTTGTTATGATTTATAGGAGTAGGTACAGTAATAATAAATATATTACAGTCCTTTATATCTTTAGGGTTTGAGGTGAATTTTAAATTTTTATTTTCGCTCAATTCATTTTGATCTACTTCAAAAGTTCTGTCAAAACCACCTTGAAGCTCATCTATTCTATTTGATTCAATATCAAATCCAGTAGTTTCTAATTTTTTCCCAAATTCAATAGCTAAGGGCAAACCAACGTACCCAAGTCCAATTATTGCAATCTTTTCTTTTTGCATTTTTTCTTAAATCTTTCTGTAAATACCTCGAAGGTAGGATTTCATTTTACTTGGTTTCAATTTTATTAGAACCCTTAGCGGGCTACTTATTTTCTGATAAATTGAATTAGTATGAACGGATTCAAATGAGTATTGTTTAATCATTTCAAATCCATGTTTTTTCATAACTTTATGTAAAGTGTCATATGAAAAAAAGTATTGCCCAATACTGATATCTTCTTCCTTTGTAAAGTTTAATCTATAACTCCATGAATAATTAGGCACTTCAACAAATAGCAAACCATTTTCACAAATTAAATTACTTATTTTCTCTAGATTGTTATTAATATATGGTATATCATCTAAAACGTGCGATAAATAGACTAAGCCGAATTTATCGGCATGGTGGAAATCGTTTAATAGTTTTTGTTCAACGTTTAAGCCATTTTCGATTGCATAGGCACTCATTATAGGGTCAGGTTCAATACCAATAGCGTTCCAATTATGTTCAATTAATTTTTTCATAAAAAATCCTGCACCACAACCAATATCTAAACCTTTTTTTGGCTGATCTGTAAAAAATTTTTTAATAAAATTGAAATGTTGATTAGCGCGTTTAGAAAAATGCTTCACGAACCTCTTATTTACTAAACCACCTATTTTCTTAGATGAATAATAAGCACCCTCTATTAAATCGTTATGACTTGTTTTCTCTTTATTTCTAAAAATAAATTTGCAGATGTTACACTGAGATATATTTAAAAATTTATAATTTTCACTAATTAATCTGCTTGTGCATAATGGGCATTTATTGATTTTATTTTTCAAGTTAAATAAACTTGGTTTAGTATTTAAGGTGTTCTTTATCAATAAGGCCAAAATCATTTTTATAAAGCTGAAAAATATTGTTAATGGTTTTTTCACTTAGTGGACTAGAATCCTTAACAGTAATTAGTCTATCTAAGTGCGATATTTTTCTTATACCAAAAATCACTTTATTTATTTTTGGCGAGTGGAGTAGAAATCTTGAAGATATATCAATAATGCTATCTCCCGAAATTTCTTGAATTATTTTAATTCTATCCATCAATGAATTTAACCTTTCACCGTAAAGCCACTCTGATCTGTGATCAGACTTTTCAAACAATGTAAATTTATTAATTTTTCCAGAAAGCAATCCGCTAGCTAATGGCGATCTCGCATAATATTTATTTTTTTTATAATTAATTATTTTGTCTAAGGAAAGAAGATTGATATCATCTTGGACATATTCAAATTTTTCTAATGATATAAATTTTTCATAATCAAAACCCTTTGCGCAGCTTATGCCGTATCCCTTAATAACTCCCGATGACTTGTAATCATTAAGCAGATTGATGATTTTATCATAATTCTTAATTTCATTTCTCGGGTTATGTAAAAATAGAATATTTATTGAAGAACGATTTAGTCTTTTTAAGCTTTGTTCAATTGATATTTTAATATCGTCTTCTTCAAATGATTTTTGATCAAAAGGTAGATTCCCAACTTTTGTATTTATTTTTACTTTTTCATTTTCAAAAATTTTTCCAAGCAAGAATTCTGAAAAACCATTACCATAGTTAGGTGCAGTGTCGTACTCATTGAAACCATATTCATAAAAAGATTTTCTATATAAACTAACTACTTCTGATATGTCATTTGAACCCCAATCGCCACTAGTTGGCCAAGTTCCAATAACTATTTTGTTTTTCATATGTTTTTGGGGATCCCCTCTCGAACAAACTTTACAAAATTTCTTTTATAAAATTCTAGCTTCTCTTTAACGACAAGATTTGATTTAGAAACGGTCCTCACTTGATCATCCATGTTAAACTCATAGCTTGAAAAATCTCCGATAGATTGAGCTTTTTGTTGTTCAGGGGTTCCTAAATAAGGTGAGAAAAATGATACAGTCATATTATCTGGATCAAGCAATCTATTGAATTCAATTGTTTCATGAATCATTTCTTCTGTTTCATTGGGTAGACCAAGAATATTGTATGTGGTTCTTTTTATTTCAGCTTTTCGAAGCAACTTAAAGGCACGTATGATTTTTTCCTGTGAAGGAAATCTATTTAAGCTAGATTTTCTAAATGATTCAGAGGCAAGCTCAAGGCCCATTCCAACTCCGTCTACTCTAAGTTTTTTTAATAATTCTATGCTTCGCTCGTTTATAGTTTCAGGGCGTGTTTCGATATATAAAAAAATGGGCATATTACTTTCGTCAATTAGGTTTGCTAATTCCTTTAAAACTGTTTGGTTAATTGATAAAAAATTAGTGTCTTGACATCTAAAATATGTAACACCTTGATCATTATATAAACTCGATATTTCTGAAAAGATTCTGCTCGAACTTTTATTTCGTAAATATTTAGATGCCTTTTTTAAAACTCCATTGCTTCCAGTTTCATTGAAACCGTAATATTTCTGAATTACAGTTTCAACACAATAAGAGCAGGTGTATGGACATCCTCTCGAAAGTTCAATATCTGCTGCCCTTACAACTTTACCATTGTATGGTCTAAAAAAAGTTTGGTCATTAAATATTCCATAATCATAAGGCGGAATTTTATCCATATCGCTGATGATATCCTGCCTACCAACATACTTTACTTCTTTAGTGTTTGCAAACAGGCCATTAATATTATCAAGATTCTTTTTTTGTTCAAATCTATCAGCAACTTCTGCAATAACAAACTCACTCTCGCCACTAATAAAATAGTCAACATCGGGAAATTTTTTACACATTTCACCAGGAGCAGCAGTTGCTTGCAAACCACCCGCAATTTTAATAGCATTCGAGCTAACTCTCTTTATTAATTCATATCCATATTCTATGCTTACATACTCTCCTTCTCCGTGAATATGTGAAGATAATGCTGACCAGAAAATTATATCTGGCTGAAATTTGTTAATATGATTTTGCAATGATTCATAAATATCGTCACTGGTAAAAGAAACGTATGTTGAATAGTCACTAGGTTTGTACATTTTATTTTTTGTATTAAAAGCTGTTTCATCAACTGTCCAATTTTTAAAAAATGTTCCGTCAAACAATTCCACACTATGTCCTTTGGATTTCAACACAGCTGAATGACTGGGAATCCAAATCGCAGTTATACCATGACCTTGTTTATTTGGATATAAAAATAATATTTTTGCCATATAATTACCCTCTAAGTCTCTTTTTTACTTCCATTTCTGATGGTGAAAGTTTTTTAATACCATCACCTATTATTTTCTCTAGTGATTTAAGTCTCCTAATTAACCTATCCATTCCATCAATTTCTAGACTAGACTTTTGATCTGTTCCCCACATATTGTGATCTAGTGTTATATGTCTTTCAATGTATTCTGCACCAAGTATTGCAGCAATTACTGTTGGCTCTACGCTATATTCATGACCGCTATAGCCAATTGTACAATCATATCTTTGCTTAAAAGACTTAATAACTTTGAGATTTAATTCTTCTTCTGGAGATGGATAAGTTGAATTGCAATGCATCAAAACTATCTCACTGTGATGAGATTTAATTATCTGATATGCATTATCAACCTCCTCCAAGGTGCTCATACCTGAAGAAATTATTAATGGAATCTTAGTTTTTGCTACTTCTTCAATAAGATCAAGATTTGTAATATGTGCAGATGGAATTTTAATAAAAGGAACGTTATAATTAAGAATAAACTCTAAACTTGGCGAATCCCAAACTGAGACCGTCCAATCTATAGGTTTTGATTTGCAATATTCATCAATTATATCATATTCATTTTTTTCAAACTCAATCTTGTGCTTGTAATCAATGTACTTCATTTTTCCCCATGGAGTATCTCTTTCTATATTTTTTTGATGATCAGGAACACATATATCTGGGGTGCGCTTTTGAAATTTTACACAATCCCATCCAGTAACAAAAGCTGCGTCAATAAGTTTTTTAGCTAAATCAATATCTCCATTATGATTTATGCCAATTTCAGCAATAGTGTAGACATTGTTATTTTTCTTGAATTTATTCATTTATTTTCCTCTATAAGTTTTGAGTAAAACTCTCTGATTACGCCAAAACCACCCTTTGTTTTTGTAATGTAGTCAGCAATATTTAAAATCTCTTTGGCTGCATCTGATGGGGCTATTTTTAAACCAACAATATCCATAACATCAAGGTCGTTTAAATCGTTGCCAAAAAAAGCTGTCTCGCTTAGGTTGATTTTATTATTCTCAACAAAATTTTTTAATTCTATCACTTTACTTCTAACTCCATTTATTGCTGGAATATTTAGCTTTTTAGCTCTCTGCAAAACGATGTTATTCTTTTCAGTGCTGATAATGATTTGAAGAATCCCTAGAGATTTAATTTTTTCAATTGCAAGGCCATCCGATCTATTTATAAAGACCGCCTCTTCTCCACTATTAAAAATCATTGCCCTGTTGTCCGTCATAACCCCATCAAAATCATATGCAATAAGAGATATTTTTCTTTTAAAAATTTTCATTTTGACATTTTATTTTTATTGCGATTGTTTAAAAAAAGAGAAAGTGAGATTATTAATATTAAAATATAAAGAATGTTAACTATCATTAATTTTGTGGAGTAAAGACCAAAAAAAGTTGGAAACTTTGATTCATAGCTTAAAAATAAAGGCAAACCAAAAAACATAAAAATAGTGATTGTGCCAGATACTCTGGAGTCCAAGAAAATATCCTTTAGCTTTTTTCTGAAAATTGTTTTTACCTGCCTAAGTTTCTTTCTTTCGTCAATGTCTGTCGTGTTTGCATAGCTTCTAAATATTCCAATGATTGCACCAAATAAAACTCCAACTATAATTGCCAAAATAACATTAAACTTTAAATTTTTATTTGATGGGAAGAGAGGGGTCTGCGGATAGTCTAAAATTTGAATAACTGAAGCTTCTTGTATTTCTTCAATTTTTGATAGCTCATATTGTTGCTTCAGTGTTAAGTAAATACCTTTTTGGACCTCAACCTCTCTTTCAAAACGTTCTTGCTCTAGCAGAAGAGCTGGAGACAACACTTGTCTATTTTTTTCTTTGAATGTTTTTAGAGATTTTTCTGAAGATTCAAGTTCTTTTTCTACCGACAAAATTCTATTTTCAATGAACGAGATTTTTTCAGTGACTTTTTGGCTTTTGAAAAACCTATTCAGTAGTTCAAGTTCCTGAAGAACAACATCGGCTAATTCTTTTGCAAATTTTGGTTCAGGCGCTATTACTTTGATAATACTAAATGCTGATTTTGGATCTTGCTCATATCCCAAATAATTTGAGTTGAGATTATTAATCGCTCTTGATATCAAAATATCTTTGTTTTGACTTGAAATCTCATCTCCATCATTAAGAATTCTCAACAAAGAAAGATTTGCATTATATTTTTCTAAATAAAAATTTTTATTTAGAAGTTTTTCTGCAAATGTTCTACTGCTTAGTAATTCTGGGTATAATGAAGGACTAGATAAGTCAACAGAGGATTCAGTTGGAACATTAACACCAAACTGATTAGCCAAACCCGCAAGACCCGACAAGTTATTCCCGCCACTTGAGGGTAATAATATTTTCCCCGAACTTACATATTCTGGAGTTTGAAGAAATTGAACGTATGTAAAAGTAACAAAAACTGAAATAAAGGTTATCAAAAAAATTACTTTTAGCTGTTTAGTTATCATTAACAAAATATCAGTAAAGAGTATTGATTCTTTATCTTTTGAAAAAGTAGTAGTGTTAGATGGTATAGTATTTTTTAGGTTTTCTCCTGATTCTTCAACATTTAACCTATTTCTTATTTTTGCAACTATATGATATGGAACTTGATCACGCGATTTCCAATTAGAAACTGCCTGGGGAGTTGCATCTAATGCTCTTGCAATTTCTGCTAGAGTGCTGAAGCCGCTATTTTGCATCATGATTTCAAATTCTGAAAATTTCATTTTCTAATTGTTTCCAATTTGTTGAGACAAAACAACAGCAGTTATGAGTGATGATACAATTTGAGTCCAGTTTGAAGCAAATTGGGTTATATCAAATGGCTCTGTTATTTCTTTTTTATTGATAATTATTGTTGATCCTTCATCAATTTTAGGAGATGTGTACCATTTTTTAGGCACAACTACACCATTAGCATATATTATAACAATGCCTCTTTTATTTCCTTTTTGCGTTATACCTCCAGCATCGTTAATGTATCTTCTTGCTGACTTGCCTCTTTTATACTCAATTAGACCCGGGTTATATACCTCGCCAACAACATTTACGATACCTGTCTTCTCTTTAATAATTATACTGTCTCCAGGCATTAATATTATTTTTTCACTTTCCCATGCAACTCTTACTTTATTTTTTTTAATCCTTTCGAACTCATTCACAAAATTCTCGTCTGATAGTTGCGAATTCACCAAATTCTCATTTGATAGTTGAGATTCAAAAAGGTTTTTATCTCTAAAAATCGAGATTCCGTTTTTCAATGCATTGGGAGTTAATCCACCTGCTCTATCAATTAAATCTTGAAGATTTTCCTTGTCTGCAATCAAAGGGTAAGATCCAGGAATATTTACTTCTCCATTTATTTGGATATTTTTTTTCTTAAAAAAATTCACATTGGAATGAACTACAAATCGGTCTAGATTTTGTAAAAAAATATTTTTAAAATAAA
>MDSV01232234.1_pt1 | contig 10081 bp, 7 predicted proteins | sample 810851 | NCBI WGS metagenome assembly MDSV01 (sample SAMN05326640, study PRJNA326480) | marine metagenome | isolation source: seawater | place: Atlantic Ocean: North East | collected 2012
CACAAATTATTCAAAAAATAAATCTAGATCATCAAGATATTATCCAGAATTATACAAGGAAAAACCTTTATTTGAAAATTACAGGAATCAAATTATCAGACCGGGTCAAAAAGAATTAAAAGAAAACAATCCCTCAAGATCTGCAAAACTGAGATTTGCAACAAGGAGTCAGGATGATTTCTTTTATCCAAAAGAATTTAAAAAAAAATTTATGAATTACCTCAATTTGGAGAATAAACATGTTTAAAAAATCATTGATAACTTCTCTTAGTATTTTTTTAATTTTAATGATTTTTACATCTACAGTTAAAAATAGAACAAGAAGTTTAGAAAAAAAAATCAATAAAACCAATAAAGAAATTGTTGTTTTAAAAAAACAATTAAGTGATGCAGAAACTGATTTTGTATATCTTTCAAGTCCTGCACAACTTAAACAATATTTAATAGTTCTCAAAAAAAAGGACTATTCTACCTATGATTATTCAAAAATATTTCATTCTACAAACCAATTTTTAAGCCAAAGTTTAAAAGAAACTAAATTAATTAAAAAAACTTTACATGAAGGAAGATAAAAATAAAAAAACGAATAAAAGAAGTTTCTATTTTCAAGACTACGATCATTATATAATTAATAAAATTAAAAATGAAAAATTAATTATAAATCAAGATAGAGTTTATTTACTTTTTTTTGTATTTTTTTGCTTAATATTTATTTTTGCAACTAAAATTTTTTTTATTTCTTTAAAAAATTTAGAATCAAAAAATTATGTTAAAAACTATCCAGTTTTTCAAACTATTAGGAACGATATCCTAGACAGAAATGGAGATCCAATAGCAAGAAATGTTCTAGTTTATCATGCTGGTATAAAACCTAATTTAATTAAAGACAAAAAAAAATTTTTAATAAAAATAAAATTACTTTATCCTGAATTAGACTATTTAACTTTTGAAAATAATTTAAAAAAAAATAAATATTTTTATTTAAAAAAAAATATTTCTCAGGATGAAAGAAACAGGCTGTGGTCTTTAGGCGAGAAAGGTTTACTGTTTGAAACAACGCAAACCAGGATATATCCGCATAAAAATTTGTTCAGTCACGTAGTTGGTCAAATAGATTTAGATAATAACGGAATTTCCGGTGTAGAAAAATATTTTGATAAAAATCTTAAAAATGCTGAGGGTAAATCATTGAACCTCTCACTTGATATAAATTTACAGTATTTAATTAGAGAAGAACTTCTTCAATCAATTTCGGATTTTAGCGCAAAAGGTGCTGCAAGCGTATTAATGGATGCGAAGACTGGCGAGATATTATCTCTAATCTCTTTGCCAGATTATAATTTAAATAAACGTCAAGAAATTAAAGATAAAAATTTTACCAACAAGATAACAAAAGGTGTTTTTGAATTAGGTTCGATATTCAAAACATTTACAATAGCTTTGGCAATGGAAAATGGTCTATTTTCTCCGAACACGGTAATTAAAAATATTCCTGATGAAATTAAATGTTCAAAATATACTATAACAGAACATGATGAAATGCCGGGCAACTTAAGTTTAAAACAGATTTTAGTAAGATCTTCAAACATTGGAACTATAAAGGTAGCCAGAAAAATTGGGGAGAGTAAGTTAAGGACATTTTTAGAAGATCTTAACTTGTTGAATACAATTGACTTCGAATTAGATGAAATTGGGTCTCCTTTAAAATTTTCTTGGAATAAATGTAAATTAGAAACAGTTTCTTATGGTCACGGTATAACTACCACTCCATTACAAGCTGTTGCCGCTTATGCTTCAATTTCGAGCGGAAACCTAGTTAGCCCAACATTGGTTAAAAATAAAAGTTTTAACTTAGAAAAAGTAAGAATAGTTGACTCTAAAACCAGCAAACAAATCAATTCTATCCTAAGGGAAGTTGTAACAAATAATAATGGTACTGCCTCACTAGCAGAAGTAGACGGTTATTATGTTGGCGGGAAGACCGGTACAGCAAACAAAAATATTAATGGAAAATACACGAATAAAAAATTAACTTCTTTTATATCAGTATTTCCAACGATAGATCCAAAATATATTCTACTGGTTTTGCTGGATGAACCAAAGGCAGCACCTCAACTGGTTTATAATTATAGAGGAAAACAAATTTCAGGTATCAAAAGAAATGAATCTGGCTGGAATTCAGCTTATGCGGCAGGCAAAATTATAGAAAAAATTGGACCTATTTTAGCCATAAATAAAAACGATTTTCATGACAACTATGTTGTTAAAAAATCTGATTGATAACTCAAGCTCTAAAATTGGTAACGAAATAATTAAGGGGATATCATCAGACAGCAGAAATGTAAAAAAGGGAGAGATATTTGTTTCTATCAAAGGAAATAAGTTTGATGGAAATAAGTATATAGACCAAGCTTACCTCAAAGGAGCCAAAGTTATAATTTATTCAGGATTCCTAAAAAAAAAATATAAAAACGCAAAGTTAATAAAAGTTAAAGATACCAGAACTAAGCTAGCAGAGATTTCTTCTAAATATTATAAGAAAAAACCAAAAAATATTATTGCTGTAACCGGTACAAATGGAAAAACATCAATATCAGATTTTTTTCATCAAATTTTTAGAATACAAAAAAAACGAGTAGGATTACTAGGAACTCTTGGTTTTAAAAAAAATGATCGTTTAAAAAAAAGAGAGCTTACCACTTTGGATTCATTGAATTTACATAAAGATTTATATGAAATGAAAAAATCTAAAATAGATAATGTTATAATTGAGGCTTCCAGCCATGGCCTTAAACAAAAAAGATTAGATTTTTTGAATGTTAAATCTGGAATTTTTACAAATCTAAGTCATGACCATTTAGATTACCACAAGAATATGAAAGATTATTTTTCTTCAAAATTGATTTTGTTTAAAAAAATTTTGAAAAAAAAAACTACCATAATCACCGATTCTGAAATTAAGCAATACAATATACTAAAGAGCATACAAGAAAAAAGAAGTTTAAAACTTCTTAGCATTGGAAATTCAGGAAACACCTTTAAAATTTTAAATCATAAAATTTTCAATAATTTTCAGTTTTTAAGAATTGAATACAATAAAAAAATTTATAATTTAAAGATAAATTTATACGGCTCAATACAAATAAAAAATTTATTAATGGCTATTTTGGCTTGTAAAAATTGCGGTTTAAATATTCAAAATATATTTAAAAGAATAAAAAAAATTAAAAGTGTTGATGGTAGATTAGAGCTAATAAAAAATTTACCCAATCGATCAAAAGTTTTTTTAGATTATGCACATACCCCAGAAGCATTAAGAAACGCCATACTTTCTTTGCAAGAGCATTTTCAAAAAAAAATTACTGTTGTTTTTGGATGTGGCGGCGAAAGAGATAGATCAAAAAGAAAATTAATGGGTAAAATAGCCAAAGATCTTTGTGAAAAAATATATGTTACAGATGATAATCCAAGAAATGAGAGCTCTAAAAAAATAAGAAAAGAAATAATAAAGGGCACTAAAGGATCTAAAATAAAAGAAATCCCAGGTAGAAAAAAAGCAATTATTCAGGCTCTAAAAAATTCAGATCCATATGAAATTATTTTAATAGCCGGCAAAGGACACGAAACATATCAGGATTTAGGAAAAAGAAAAATTTTTTTTAGTGATAAAAAAATTATAAGAAATTTTAATACTAGAAAGATCAGTGAGAAAAAAAATGATTTAAAATATAACAGCGCTATTATAAAAAAAGTTTTAAACAATAAAAAAAGCTATTTTTTTGATGGCGCCTCTATAAATTCAAAAAAGATAAAAAATCAAAACTTGTTTATTGCTATTAAGGGAAAAAATAAAGATGGACATAACTTTTTAAATGAAGCAATAAAAAAAGGGGCAAGCCATTGCGTTGTATCAAAAAATATTAAGAAAAAATATAAACTTATTAGGGTTGGCAGTACTATGAATTTTTTAAAAAGTTTAGCACAAAATAAACGTGACGTATCCTCTGCTAAATTTATAGCTGTTACGGGAAGCGTAGGGAAAACTACTGTAAAAACGATGTTGGGAGATTTATTAAACAGATATTCAAAAACTTATTTCTCACCACAGTCATATAATAATCATTACGGGGTTCCTCTAAGCTTATGCAATATTGAGCCCAAACATAAATTTGGAGTTTTTGAAGTCGGGATGAGTAATTTCAAAGAAATTTTTAGACTTTCGTCTATGGTTAAGCCAGAAATAGGAATAATAACTAATATTTCAGAAGCTCATTTGGAAAACTTCAAAAGTATTCGAGATATAGCAAAAGCAAAAAGTGAAATTATTTATAATATTCAAAAAGATGGAACCATTATCCTAAACAAGGATGATAAATTTTTTAATTATTTTAAGAAAATTGCAAGAAAAAATAATATTAAAGTAAGGTCTTTTGGTTATTCAAAAAAAGCCGATGTAAGATTTTTAAGTTTGAAAAAAAGTAAAAAAAACTACAATCTAAAATTATCTGTAAATCGAGAAAGTATGTTATTCAAAATTAATAGTGTTAATAGGAATTATATAATGAATGCACTCTGCTGCGTGGCCGTTTTGAGTGACTTAGGTTTAAACTTAAGAAATATAAAGAATTTTTTTAATACACAGAAACCTTTAAAAGGAAGGGGAAAAATTAAAAGGGTTAATAAATTTGGCAAAAGCTTCTTTTTGATAGATGAAAGTTATAATGCAAACCCTTTATCCGTTAAATCTGCGGTAGAAAACTTTTCAAATATCAAAAAGAAAGGTAAGAAAAAATATTTCCTTTTTGGGGATATGATGGAATTAGGCAAGAATTCACATATTTACCACAAAAAGATCTCAAAATTTATAAATAATAGTGATATTGATAAAACTTTTGTTTATGGAGAAAGGGCAACCAAGGCATATAAATTTTTGAGAAAAAATAAAAGAGGAGAAATTATTAATAATTTTAAGTCATTCGATAATACGATTTCAAAGATTTTACAAAATGGAGATTTTTTAATGATCAAAGGTTCAAACGCAACTAAGTTATACAGAATATCGGAAAGTTTTTTGAGGAGTAACTAGAATGCTTTATAGTTTTTTAACTTCACTAGTTGATACTTTTTCTTTTCTTAATGTATTTAAATACATTACTTTTAGGATTGGATTATCAGTTGTTACATCCCTCATCATCATTTTTTTAATTGGAAATCCTCTAATAAATTATTTTTCAAAAAAACAAATTACTGGACCAATCAGGCAAGACGGACCAATTGATCATATAATAAAAAAAAGTGGAACACCTACTATGGGGGGACTTATGATTTTGATTGGAATTATTGTAAGCACTCTTCTGTGGGCAGATCTAACCAATGTTTATATATGGATAGTGCTCTTTGTTTGTACAAGCCTTGGCTTGTTGGGTTTTGTAGATGATTATCTAAAAATCAAATTTAAAAATTCTATAGGAATTAATGCAAAAATAAAATTTTTAGGACAGCTTTCAATTTCTTTAGCAGCAATTATAACTTTAATTTATTTTACAGATCATGAAACTATTTCAAATTTATACTTTCCTTTTTTTAAAAATTTAGTTTTAAATATGGGATTGTTTTTTATTCCTTTTGGTATTTTTGTAATTATCGGCTCTTCCAATGCAGTAAATTTAACAGATGGCCTAGATGGCTTGGCCACAGTACCAGTGATGTTAGTTGCATTATCTTTTTCTTTAATTTGTTATGTGGTTGGAAATACAATTTTTTCAAATTATTTACAGATCCAATACATCGCTAATGTTGGAGAATTATCAATTTTTTGTGGTTCTATCGTTGGATCATGTTTGGGCTTTCTTTGGTACAATGCACCACCTGCAAAAATATTTATGGGTGATACAGGCTCTTTATCTTTAGGGGGTTCTATAGCTTCAGTTGCAATAATAGCAAAACATGAAATTGTTCTTGCAATTGTAGGAGGTTTATTTGTTCTTGAAACGGTTTCGGTTATTATTCAAGTAGTTTCATTTAAATTGACCGGCAAAAGAGTATTCATGATGGCACCCATTCACCACCATTTTGAAAAAAAAGGTTGGGCAGAATCAACAGTAGTAATTAGATTTTGGATAATCGCTATTATTTTGGCTTTGGTAGGATTAGCTACATTAAAATTACGTTAATTAAAATTAATGAACATATCTTTAAATTATTTACGTCATAAAAATTTTGCAATTTATGGCCTTGGAGTAACTGGTCGTTCAGTAATAGATTATTTTAATAAATATGATTTCAAAAACTTTGTTGGATGGGATGATGACAACCAAAAATTTAAAAAATTTTTAGGCTCCAAATACAAGAGAATGAGAGGTGATTTTTTAAAATTAATCAATTTTGTTGATTACATTATAATTAGTCCCGGCATTGATATAAATAAAGCAAAACTAAAAAAAATTTTGTTAAAAAATAGACACAAAATCATTACAGACCTAGACTTATTTTATTTATTAAATCCAGATTTAAAATCGATAGTTGTTACTGGAACAAATGGAAAATCAACAACCTGCAAAATTATTGAACACACTCTAAAAAAAAATCATTTTAATGTCAGTTTAGGAGGGAACATAGGAAGTCCAGTTTTAAACCTTAATTTAAAAAAGAATCCTTTAATAGTTATTGAAGCCTCATCTTTTCAGCTAGCTTATTCAAAATTTATCAAACCTGATTATGCATTAATTTTAAATATAACTAAAGACCATTTAGATTGGCATGGATCAATGAGTAATTATATTCAATCAAAATTAAAAATTTTTTCACTTCAAACAAAAAATAATTTTGCCTTTGTTAACAATAAAGGTTTATTAAAAAGATTTCGAAAAAATAAATATATGAGCAAGGTAAAATTTATAACACCTCGAGAGTATAAAAAAATTAAAAATAAGATTAAAAATAATTATTTAAATTCCGAGGTAAATGAAGAAAATATGAGTTTTGTTTATGCACTTTCAAAAGTTTTAAAAATAAAGGAAAAATCTTTTATAAAATCACTTAAATCTTTTAAAGGATTGGCACACAGACATGAGATTTTTTATAAAAAAAATAACAAAACTTTTGTTAATGACTCCAAAGCAACAAGTTTTGAAGCTAGCAGATTTGCTTTAAAAAATAATAAAAATATTTTTTGGATTGTAGGTGGACTTCCTAAAATAGGAGATAGATTTCAACTAGAAAAAGTAAAAAAAAATATTATAAAAGCATATATTATTGGAAAACATGTAAAACATTTTACAAAATTTTTAAAAAACAAAGTTAACTTTAAATTATGTAAAAATTTAAATAGTTCTGTAATTTCAATATTTAAAGACATTAGAGATATAAAAGAAAAAAAAATTACCATTTTATTGAGTCCAGCCAGCGCATCTTATGACCAATTTAAAAATTTTGAAGAAAGAGGAAATAAATTTAAAAAATTGATTAAAAATTATGCAGGAAAATACTATTAAAAACTTTTCTCCTAAAAATTTTAATTTTAAAAAATATTGGAGAAATATAGATAAGCAAATTCTTGCTGGATTTGTTTTATTATTTATTCTTGGAATATTTTTTTCTTTTTCCTCTACCTCGATTTTGGCAGATGAAAGATTAGATAGGGAACATTATTCTTTTTTTCAAAAACATCTTTTATATGCTGCTGCGTCTTTTAGTTTAATGATTCTGATTTCCTCACTGAGTAATGAATTAATTAATAAAATAATATTTCCTTGTTTTTTACTTTTTTTTATAACTTTATTGCTTGTACCTTTTATTGGGATTGAGGTTAAAGGAGCAAAAAGGTGGCTTAACCTTTATTTTTTTAATTTTCAACCAATTGAATTTACAAAACCTTTCTTTATTCTTTTTGTTTCACAGATTATTAGTTCAGGTCGAATTAAAAATTTAAATTTTTCACATTTTATATCTTTTTTATTGTTATCAGCCATTATTCTTTTGCTTGTCGAACAGCCAGATCTGGGACAATCCGTATTAATATTTTGTACTTGGCTTTCATTAATCTTTATATCGGGGATGAATATTTATTTTATTACTACACTTGTAATTTCAGTGATTATTGTTTTTTTCAGTCTAGTAGCCCTAGCACCAGAAAAATTTAACTATATTATAAATAGAATTTCTTCTTTCCTAGATCCATCTAAAGGAGAAAATTTTCAATCACAAAAAGCAATTGAAGCTATAAGGCAAGGAGGTATCAAGGGACAGGGAATGGGGGAAGGAATATTAAAAGAATCAGTTCCAGAGGCTCATACTGATTATATCATCGCAGTTATTAGTGAAGAATTTGGATCAATAATTTCTATACTTATCATATTAATTTTTCTTTTTATTGCTCTTCGTATAACCAAGATAATTATTGATTCCAAAAATAATTTTTACAAACTATCTCTTTGTGGTCTTGTTTCTTTGTTAATTTTTCAGACCTTTATTCATGTTGGTGTTAATGCAAATTTATTGCCAACAACTGGCATGACACTTCCTTTTTTAAGTTATGGAGGCTCTTCTTTGATTTCAAGCGGAATAATTGCAGGGATTGTTTTAAACTATACATCTTTAGGGATTAAAAACTAAATGGATATAGAAAAAAAAAATATTGTTATAGCAACAGGTGGTACAGGAGGTCACATATTTCCATCAGTAAGTTTGTCCAATTTTTTAAATAATGAATATGAAATAGATTTCATTACAGATAAAAGAGGCCTTAAATATTTAAGAACTAATAAAGACTTAAGAATTAACATAATTAATTCAGGTACAATTTTTAGCAAAAATATATTTAAAATTATTTTAGGTTTAATAAAAATTTTTTTTTCTATTATTTCCTCATTTAAAATTTTAATTAAACTAAAACCCAAGTTAGTTGTTGGGATGGGAGGATATTCCTCTTTTGCAGTTTGTTTATCAGCCTATTTATTAAAAATTCCAATATTAATTTATGAGAATAACTTAGTCATTGGTAGAACAAATAGATTTCTTTTACCTTTATCTAAAAAAATATTGATTTCAACAGAAAGCATTGAAGGTATAAAAAATAAATATAGCCAAAAGATATTTTTTTCTGGATACTTCTTGAGAAAAGAAATTTTTGAGACAAAGAGACAGGATTTAAAATTAGAAAAAGAACTTTCTATTTTAATTATAGGAGGTAGTCAGTCAGCAAAAATTTTTGGAGAGTATTTTCCTAAAGTAATCAAAGAATGCTGTAATAACAATATTAGATTTAAAATTTATCAACAGTGCTTAGATTATCAGACAGAGGAACTTAATAAAATTTATAAGAGTTTAAATTTAGATTTTGAACTATTTACATTTACAGAGGATTTAACGAAATATTACGAAAAAGCAGATCTTGCAATTACCAGATCAGGAGCTTCATCGCTGGCAGAGTTGGTGAATTTAAATATTCCATTTATCACTATACCTCTACCTTCCTCAGCAGATAATCATCAACTAAAGAATGCAATCTATTTTAAAAGCAAGGGGTATTGTTTTTTGTTAGAACAAAAATATATCTTTGAAAAACTTTTTGAAATGCTTAAAGATCTAAACAAAGATAGGAATCAATTAGTTTTAATGCAACAAAAAATGAAAGAACATTCGGATCGAAAATCTCTTTCTAAAACAAAAGAATTAATTAAAAAGGTTTTAAATGGATAAATCTAAAATTGGACCGAGAGAAAGAATTCATTTTGTTGGCATAGGAGGTATAGGCATGAGTGGTTTGGCTCAGGTAATGAAAGATATGGGTTTTAATGTTCAGGGAAGCGATCTGACTAACAGCAAGAATGTAGAAAGATGTAAAAAAATTGGTATTAGAGTTTTTGCAAAACACAAAAAGAAAAACATTAGAAATGCAACAATTATCGTAAGATCTTCAGCAATAAAAAATAACAATCCAGAAATTAAAGCTGCAAAAAATAAAAAAATAACTATTTTGAAAAGAGCTGAAATGTTAGCCCATGTTGTTTCATTAAAAAAAAATATTGTAATAACTGGATCTCATGGAAAAACTACTACCACATCATTAATTTCAAAAATA
>MDSV01044238.1_pt1 | contig 10080 bp, 8 predicted proteins | sample 810851 | NCBI WGS metagenome assembly MDSV01 (sample SAMN05326640, study PRJNA326480) | marine metagenome | isolation source: seawater | place: Atlantic Ocean: North East | collected 2012
CCCCTCATCCGGCTGCCGCCACCTTCTCCCCTGAGGGGAGAAGGGACCGTGGGGCTGGTTCTCCGCCCATCATCTCGATCAGCGAACCTCCTCGCCCCTCTGGGGAGAGGGTTGGGGTGAGGGGGAAGTTTGTCAGCCCACGCCAGCCGTTATGTTTATCTGCGGCCCTCCGGCAGCCGCCATTTTCCGCTTCCTCGTTGCGCCCGCGCCCCTCATCCGGCTGCCGCCACCTTCTCCCCGGCGGGGAGAAGGAACCGTGTGGTTGGCTCTCTGCCCATCACCTCGATCAGCGAGCCCCCTCGCCCCTCAGGGGAGAGGGGGGAAGACCAACAGCCGCCGCCTGCGTCAGCGAAACTACAGCCCCAGCAGCCGCTTGTTGGCGGCCTCGTCGGTGCCGCCGCCGGCGAAGTCGTCGAAGGCCTTTTCGGTCACGCGGATGATGTGGTGCCGCACGAATTCGGAGCCTTCGCGGGCGCCGTCTTCCGGGTGTTTCAGGCAGCATTCCCACTCGACCACGGCCCAGCCGTCGAAATCATTGGCGGCCATCTTCGAGAACACCGCGCCGAAATCGACCTGGCCGTCGCCGAGCGAGCGGAACCGTCCGGCACGGTCGACCCAGCCCTGATAACCGCCATAGACGCCCTGCCGGCCGGTCGGATTGAATTCCGCGTCCTTGACGTGGAACATCTTGATCCGGTCCTTGTAGATATCGATGTTGTCGAGATAGTCGAGGCACTGCAGCACGTAATGCGACGGGTCGTAGAGCATGTTGGCGCGCGGGTGGTTGTTGACGTGGTCGAGGAACGTCTCGAAGGTCACGCCGTCATGCAGGTCCTCGCCCGGATGGATCTCATAGCAGATGTCGACGCCGTTCTCGTCGGCATGGTTCAGGATCGGCGTCCAGCGTTTGGCGAGTTCGGCAAAGGCGGTTTCCACCAGGCCCGCCGGGCGCTGCGGCCAGGGATAGAGGAACGGCCAGGCGAGCGCGCCGGAGAAGGTCGCGTGGGCGTTGATGCCCATATTCTTCGAGGCTGAGATCGCCATCTTCACCTGGTTGACGGCCCATTCCTGTCGTGCCTTGGGGTTGCCGCGCACTTCCGGCGCTGCAAAGCCGTCAAAGGCCTCGTCATAGGCCGGATGCACGGCGACGAGCTGGCCCTGGAGATGAGTCGAAAGCTCGGTTACCTCGACGCCGTTCTCGCGGGCCTGGCCCTTGAAGTCGTCGCAGTAATCCCTGGATTCGGCGGCCTTCTTCAGGTCGATGAGCTGGCCGGCCCAGGTCGGCACCTGAACGCCCTCATAGCCGCAATCGGCCGCCCATTTCGTGATCGCGTCCCAGCTGTTGAACGGGGCCTCGTCGCCCGCGAACTGACCGAGAAAGATGGCCGGTCCCTTGATCGTCTTCATGATATTTCCTCCGTTCTATGCGGTCGCGTCGTGTCGGTGGCATCCACCTCGGGTTCCGGCGAAGCGGCCCTGCTTGTGCAGGGCCGGAGGCTCCGCCGGAGCATTGTGATGTCAGGCCGACATGGCCGGCCTGCCGGATCAGTAAGGCGAATCCGGGAAGTAGTAATCCTCGGCATTATCCGGCGTCACCAGCGTGGCGTCGAGGATGTAGCTGCCGGCTACCGGAACCTGATCCATCAGGCCCGCGACCGTCAGTTCCATCGCCGTGCCGATCATCGCCGGCGGATAGAGCACGTCAACCGGGATCATGCTGTCGCCGTCCATGACCTTCTTGATCATGTCCTTGGAGCCCGCGCCGCCGATGACATACTGGATGTCGTCGCGGCCGGACTGCTCGATCGCCTGCAGCACGCCGACGACCATGTCGTCATCCTGCGCCCAGACCACGTCGATCTTCGGATATTTGGTCAGGTAGTCCTGCATCACGCGGAAGGCGTCGTCGCGGTTCCAGTTGCCGAACTGCTTTTCGAGAACCTTGACGTTGGAGCCTTCGAGCGACGCGTCGAAACCGTCCTGGCGCTGCTGGTCGATCGGGATCGGCAGGCCGCGGATGACGACGACTTCGGCATCCGGCGTGGTCTCGACGATGTATTCGCCGGCGACGGCGCCGAGTGCCGGATTGTTACCGGCGACATAGAGGTCGCGGACATTGCTGTCGTTGTTCGACGGCGCGCGGTCCACCAGCGTCACGAAGGCGCCCTGGCTCTTGACCTGCATGATGGCGTTGACCAGCGGGTCCGGGTCGGTCGGCAGGATCACCAGCGCATCGATGCCCTGCACGGCCAGATCCTGCACGGCGTTGGCCTGGCTAGCCGGATCGGGCGAGGTTTTGACGATGATCTCGAGATCTTCATACTCGCCCATCAGCTCCTCGGCCACGCGCTCGGCGTGATAGACGATGCCGGCGGTCCAGCCATGGTCGGCGGCCGGGATGGATACGCCGACCGTCAGCGCCTGGGCTTCGGTGATGCCGACAAGCGATGTCGCCGCCATAAGGCTTGCGCCCAATACCATATGTTTCATGTTTACTCCTCCCAAGTGGCGGACCGGTTCAGTCCGGAATGTCCGGGCTGCGGGCGGTCCGTAAAACCCGCAAGTGCGTTAGCCTTTTTGCCTGTTGAACAGCGAGCGCTGCACCAGCATGGCGATGATGATGATCGTGCCCTGGATGGCGGCGATCAGATATTCGGAAATGAAGTTCGACAGCAGCATGATGTTGCCGACGATCTCCAGAATGAAGGCGCCGCAGATCGTGCCCCAGATGCGGCCGACGCCGCCGCGCAGCGCCGTGCCGCCGACGACGACCGCGGTGATCGCCTGCAGTTCCCACAATATGCCGGTGGTCGCCGACGTCGAGCCGAGGCGCGGCACGTAGAACAGCACGGCGACAGCGACACAGAGCCCCTGGATCAGATAGGTGATGATCCGGACATTGCGCACCGAGATGCCGGAATAGCGCGCCACTTCCTCATTGGAGCCGACGGCGATGACGTGGCGGCCGAAGCGGGTGCGGTAGAGCACGAAGGCCCCGATCAGCGCCGTCACAACGATCGCGATCACGGGGACCGGAATGCCGAGCACCGTGCCGAAATAGGCGGGGCGATAGGCGGACTGGACGTCGAAATCCTTCAGCGTGATCGCGCCGCCCTGCGACAGCCATGTCGTCAGCCCGCGGAATATCCCCATCGTGCCGAGCGTGACGATGAACGGTTCTATTCGCCCGACCGTGGTGATCACCCCGTTCAGAAGCCCGCAGGCCATGCCGATCAGGATCGCGAGCACCATGGCGGCGGCAATCAGCAGGTAGGGGTTGGCAATCACCGCTGTGTTGATGAACATGATCATCAGGCTGGCGACGAAGGCCACCATCGCGCCGACCGAAAGATCGAGCCCGCCCGCCGAAATCACGAAGGTCGCACCGACCGCGATGATCGCGATGAAGGCCGAGCGCGTCGCCACGTTCATCAGATTGGTGACGGTCAGGAAGTTCGGGTTGGAAAACGCGCCAAGCACCAGAAGCAGGGCCAGCGCCAGGAAGGGGGCCAGCACCCGAAGGTCGATCCGGCTCATGAAGCCGGATGTGTTTTCAGCCTGTCCGCTCACGACGCCATCTCCCGCTTGCCGGAAACGCCGGTCGCCAGCACCACGATCTCGTTTTCGTTCATGTCCTCTCCCGTCACCTCGCCGGCGATTTCGCCCGAACGCATCACCACGATCCGGTCGCAAAGGCCGATCAATTCCGGCATTTCCGAGGAAACCACGATGATCGAGTGCCCGTTTTGGGCCAGGTCGGCGATGAATTTGTAGATCTGTTCCTTGTTGCCGATGTCGATGCCGCGCGTCGGCTCGTCGATGATCACGATCTCGGGTTCGAGCAGCATCATCTTGGCGAGCAACAGTTTCTGCTGGTTGCCGCCCGACAGCTCGCCGGCGGCAAGTTCCTTCGAGCCGGTGCGGATGTCGAAGTCGCGGATCGCGTCGTCAAGCGCCTTGTCCTCGGCCTTGCGGTCGACCTGCAGGTTCTTGGTGAACCGGTCGAGGGCGGAAAGCGTCAGGTTGGTTCTGAGGTCCTTGGTCAAGAGCAGGCCCTTGCCCTTTCGGTCCTCAGAAAGATAGACGATGCCGGAGCGAAGGGCCGCGATCGGCGCATTGAAATTGACCGTCCTGCCATTGAGCCGCACCGCGCCCTTGCCGGGCCTGAGGCCCAGCAGGCCTTCCATCAGCTCCGTGCGTCCGGCGCCGATCAGACCGGCAAAGCCGAGGATCTCGCCCTTCCTGAGCGTGAACGAACAGCGTTCGGTATAGCCCGGCACGGTAAAATCCTCGACCTCCAGCACCGGCAGGCCCGCGCCGTCATGGGCGCGGTCAGGATAAAGCTTGGAGACGTCGCGGCCGACCATCAGCCGGGCCATGTCGGCGGGCTCGAGCGTATCGGCGTCTCGGCTGGCGATCAGCTGGCCATCGCGCAGCACGGTCACGGTGTCGGCGATCGCCTTCACCTCGTTGAGACGGTGGGAAATGAACAGCACGGCAACGCCGCGGTCGCGGATCGCGCGGATCACCTTCAAGAGCGCCTCGGTCTCGAAGGGGGTCAACGAGGCGGTCGGCTCGTCGAAGATCACCACCCGGTGCGGGGTCAACAATACGCGGGCGATCTGCACGAGCTGGCGCTTGGCGATCGACAGCCTGGAAACGAGGGTATCGGGCGCGATATCGGTGCCGAGTTCGAGGAGCGCCTTGTGGGCTTCGACGTTCATCACCCGGTCGTTGACCGCAAGGCCGCGGCGGACTTCCCGGCCGAGGAAAATATTCTGCGCCACGGTGAGATCGGGCGCGAGCAGGATTTCCTGATGCACCAGCACGATGCCGGCGGCCTCCGCTTCGACAGGGTTTTCGAAGCTTACGGGCGCGCCGTCGACTTTCACGGCACCGGCGGACGGTTTCAGATTGCCGGCCAGAAGCCGCATCAGCGTGGATTTGCCGGCCCCGTTTTCGCCGATGACGGCATGAATTTCGCCAGCGCGAACGGACAGGTCGATGCCGTGCAGCACCTCGATCGGGCCAAAGGACTTCCTGAGCCCCTCGGTCTGCAGAATAGCGGCGTTTCCGCCCGCTTTCTCAATCATGATCCTCCCCAGGCGCTGTTACCGAAGCGCTCATTTCTCTCCGGCGCGCCGCGCCGGAAGATGTTCCTCCGCGCCGCCTTCCCGAGCGGCGCAAAACGGGCGCGGCTTCGCCCTTGCGGCGACGGCTGCCCTTTCCCCGATGAGCCTAGCGGGAAAAATGATGTACGTAAAGCATGTTTCGCCGCCCCAACCGTCTCCAGGGTACGGGGTCAGGAGATATCGGTTCAGTCCTGGCTGACTGCGGTCGGGCTTTGCGCAGGCGGGGGCTCGGCCTCGGCCGGTTTCTCGGCGGCGGCGAGATTTGCCTCCAGCACCCATTCGCGCCAGATCGCGACGATCAGCGCCATCAGCACCGGGCCGACGAACAGCCCGATCAGCCCCATGGTCTTGACCCCGCCGACAAGGCCGAAAAAGGTCGGCAGGAAGGGCAGCTTGATCGGCCCGCCGACGAGGCGCGGGCGCAGCGTCTTGTCGACGATGAAAAGCTCGATCGTGCCCCAGGCAAACAGCGCGATGCCGTGGATCGGCGTGCCGCGCGCCACCAGATAGGCCGAGATCAGCGTGAAGGTCAGCGGCGCGCCGCCCGGCACCATCGCCATCACCGCCGTCAGCAGACCAAAGGAAACGAAATTGGGCACCCCGGCCAGATAATAGGCTGTGCCGAGCACGACGCCCTCGCCCATGGCGATCAGCGTCATGCCGGTCACGGTCGAGGAGATCGTCGCCGGCACGACGCGCGAGATCCGGTACCAGCGGTCGGGAAACAGCCGCTCGCCGATCATGTCGAGCTGGGCGGCGAACTTGTCGCCGTCCTTGTAGAGGAAGAACAGCGCGATCAGCATGAACAGCGCCGCAAGCACCAGCCCGAACACCCGGCCGCTGACGAACAGGGCGGTGCGATAGATGCTGCCGATATTCTCGCCGCTGACGGCCTGGATCAGTTGCCCGATATCGCCGGGCTGGCCGAGATATTCCCGCCATTTCGCCGAAACCCATTCGCCGATGACCGGCAGGTTGTGGATCCAGTCGGGAACCGGCGCGCCGATACGGTTGGCCGCGGCGGCCCAAGAGATCCAGGCCTCCAGTTCGCGCGACATGTAGATCACCGCGAAGACGATCGGCAGGATCAGGAACAACAGGATCAGGAAGATCGCGATCGCGGCGGAGATCTTGCGCCGCCCGCCGAGCCTGCGGTCGAGTTTGCGATAGACGGGCTGCGAGGCGAAGGCGATGATCAGCGCCGCCAGAACCGGCACCAGGAAGCCGTGAAAGAAATAGATCGCGGCGAGCGCCACACCGAGCAGCAGCCAGCGCGCGGCGGTGACGGAGGGGATCAGCGGCGCACGGGCGGCGGCAGCCGTGCCGATCCAGCTTTGCGTCCTGTGATGCGGTTTCTGATCCATCGCCTGTTTCTTTCCCGTCGGACAGCCCGGCATTATCTATGCTGCCCCCATATCGCCTTTCAAGGTCGATAGCCAGCAAAAGCCCCATCGCCATCAAAGCCCGCGCTGGCCAGAACCTCCCTCGCCTCCACACCGGCCGGACGCGAACGGTCGGGATCGGGGCGGTAAGGGGCGGCGGCAAGCCGGGCGACATGATCCTCCGGCAGGCCGTGCTGGCGCGCGCCGGCAATGACCAGCGCATGATACCAGTCAAAGGGCAGCAGCGCCGGATCGCGGAAGGCGGGCGGGGCCTTGTAGGTGCAGGCTGAGACCGTCGCGCCGTCCTTCAGCAGGCGCACCGCGCAGTCATCGATGCGATCATAGCCCTTGCCTTTGCCCTCGAACGCATCAAGCAGATCGCGCTCGCTCAGGTCGAGCACAAAGACCACACCGAACACCGCCACGCCTGGCTGCTTGACGATCGTCGCCTTGCCGGACCCCTCATTGCCGATCTTTGAGAAGGCAAGCGCGTGGTCCTCCAGCACGGCCGGGCCGACCGGCCTTGCCGAGGGGCAGCGTCGCGCCAGCCGCTCGGTCAGCATGTTGGAGCCGTAGGCGAAATAGGCGAGCGCCATCAGCCTTCCAGTTCTTCGCGCAGCATTTCCAGCTCCAGCCATTCCTCTTCCTTGGCGGCGAGCGTCGCGCGCTCGCGTTCCAGCACTTTCGCGGCCTTGGAGAAACCATCGGGATCGCGGGCGAAGAATTGCGGGTCGGCCATGCGTTCCTCGAGCCTGGCGATATCCGCCTCGATCTTCGCCATTTCCTTGGGCAGGTTTTCGAGCGCGAATTTCTGCTTGTAGGAAAGTTTTCCTTTCGCCTTGGCGGGTTCGGGCGCAGCCTTCTCCCGGGCGGCCTGTTTTTCCTTCTTTTCGGCCGCCCTGGCCTCGGCGGCCGCCCCCTTGCGCTGGGCCATCATGTCGGAATAGCCGCCGGCATATTCCAGCCATTCGCCATCCGGCGACAGCGGATTGGCCGGCGCGATCGTCGAGGTGACGGTGCGGTCGAGGAAATCGCGGTCATGAGAGACGAGAATGACGCTGCCGGCGAACCCGGCGACGATCTCCTGCAGCAGGTCCAGCGTCTCGATGTCGAGATCATTGGTGGGCTCGTCGAGGATCAGCACGTTCGCCGGCCGCGCCAGGATGCGCGCCAGCATCAGCCGCGCGCGTTCGCCGCCGGAGAGGTTGCGGATCGGCGTGCGCGCCTGTTCGGGCTGGAACAGGAAGTCCTTCATGTAGCCCGCGACATGGCGTTGCTCGCCATTGACCAGCAGCGTGTCGCCGCGCCCGTCGGTGAGGTAATGCGCCAGCGTGTCGTCGGGGTCGAGTTCCTCGCGCTTCTGGTCGATCACGGCGATCTCGAGATTGACGCCGAGGCGTACCCAGCCGCTGTCGGGCGCAAGCTGGCCGGTCAGCATCTTCAAGAGCGTGGTCTTGCCCGCCCCGTTCGGGCCGACGAGACCGATGCGGTCGCCGCGCGAAACACGCAGCGAAAACGGCTTCACGATCACCCGTTCGCCGAAGGATTTGGTGATGTTCTCCGCCTCGATCACCAGCTTGCCGCTTTCGCGCACATCGCTGACCGTGGCGTTGACCGTGCCCTGCGGACCCTGGTGGGCGCGGTGACGGGCACGCATGTCGTGCAGGTCGCCGAGGCGGCGCATATTGCGCTTGCGCCTTGCGGTGACGCCGTAGCGCAGCCAGTGTTCCTCGCGCACGATCTGGCGCGCCAGCTTGTGCTGCTCCGCCTCTTCCTCCTCCAGCACCTTGTCGCGCCATTCCTCGAAATGGGCAAAGCCCCGGTCCATTCGCCGCGCGATGCCGCGGTCGAGCCAGACGGTGGCGGTCGAGACGTTTTCGAGAAAACGCCGGTCATGCGAGATCAGCACCATGGCCGAGCGGGTGCCGGCAAGCTCCTCTTCCAGCCATTCGATGGTGGTGAGGTCGAGATGGTTGGTCGGCTCGTCCAGCAGCAGGATATCGGGTTCTGGTGCCAGCACGCGCGCAAGGCCTGCCCGCCGCGCCTCGCCGCCGGAAAGCTTTTTCGGATCGGCCGACGGCGAAATGCCGAGATGCTCCATCATGTAATCGGCGCGGTAATGCTCATCGCCGGGCGCAAGGCCCGCCGCGACATAGGCTTCCACGGTGGCATAGCCGGAAAAATCCGGCGCCTGTTCGAGATAGCGTATGGTGGCCGACGGCTGGCGGAAGATTTCGCCCGACTGCGCCTCGACCAGGCCCGCGGCAATCTTCAGAAGCGTCGACTTGCCCGATCCGTTGCGCCCGACAAGGCAGATCCGGTCTCCCGGTTCGACCTGCAGGCCGGCGCCGGAGAGAAGCGGCGTTCCGCCGAAGCTCAGATGGATATCGTCCAGTTTCAAAATCGGCGGCATATCGCCTCATACTCCCGAAAAATCATGCGGCCGGAGAATGATGATCCCCGCGCCGTTTTTCAAGCCGAAGCGCACCGGCCCGCCCTTCGCCTTGTTCGAAACCCCGCGTGCCGCGCCGAAGGGCAGCGCGAAGTCTTCAAGCGGGTAGACGGCGTTGTCGATCGAAAGACCTGCAAGGTCTGATACGCCGAGCACGGAAAACAGCGCGCCTTCCGGCATGTCCACCACGGTTTCGCCGGCAAGCAGGGGATGGGCCTCTTCTTCGCCCGAGGTCAGCACAATGTCGATGCCATCGCCAGCCAGCCGGAGGGCGAGCAGCAGGTTCATCAGCCCATGATCGGTGCGTTCGCCCTGCAGAGCGCCGGCCATCACGATCCGCTGAGCACCCCGCTCGATCGCCTCCTCGACGGCAAGCGCGCCATCGGTCAGGTTCTTGGCGGGCGGGAAATTCTTGCGCGCGATGTCGGGAAAGCGCGCCACAAGTGCTGCATCGGTGGAATCGAAATCCCCTACCCAGACTTCCGGCTGCACGCCAAGCGCCCCGGCATGGCGCATGCCGCCATCGGCGGCGATCACCCGGCTTCCGGCCACAAGCGCCAGCACCCGGTCGTCAACCGTAAGCGCACCGCCCAGCAATATCGTGAAGGTCTCGTTCATGGCCTACGCAATAGAGCGGATCGGGGCCAAAGGGAAGGGTGGCACGCCCGCCCGGACGTGTTCGCCTGCCGATCCCCGCCCGGTCCGTTCTGCTCAGCTCGCGGTGCGGGTCTTGGGCGCGATCTCGGCGGCTTCGCCGGCATGGTCGCGGGCATAGTCCTCGAGGCCGTCGACGAAGCGCTGATAGAGCCTGGAGAACGTGTCGAGGTCATCGGCCGACCAGTTTTCAGTGACGCTTTCCAGAAGCCGCCGCTTCACCGCGTGCACCTCGTTCAGCAGCGCCCTGCCCTTCGGCGTGATCACCAGGATCGAACGGCGAGCGTCGTTCTGGCAGACGCGGCGCTCCAGCACGTTCTGGGAAACGAGTTCGGCGACGATGCGGCTTGCGCGCGAAGGGTCGATCCGCATGCCGTCGGCCACCGACCCGATCGTCGCGCGGTCATTCTCGCCGGCGCGATGGACCACGTCGAGCACATCGAGATGGGTGATTTCCAGC
>MDSV01059721.1_pt1 | contig 10080 bp, 9 predicted proteins | sample 810851 | NCBI WGS metagenome assembly MDSV01 (sample SAMN05326640, study PRJNA326480) | marine metagenome | isolation source: seawater | place: Atlantic Ocean: North East | collected 2012
GCTTATTGATTTATTAACTTTATTATTAAAATGAATTAAATTTCTTTCCAAAAATAATCCCTATTTTTATTATTGTATGTATTGTTATAAATGCATTCTATTCTTTTTGAAACTTTGCTTGCTAAAAAATATTTGTTTGCAAAATTTTTATTATATTCACCCATCCTGTCTAATAAATTTTTATCTAAAATAAATTTCTCTATTAAATTAAAATATATTTCAGGATTTAAACTTTCAGTTAAATATCCCATTTTATTATTTTCAAAAAAATCTATCAATCCCCCTACAGGCCTTGATATAATTGGTAAACCATAAGCCATGGCTTCAAGTATTGAATTTGGCATACCTTCATCGTGCGATGTAGGAAAAACATATATATCAGAATTCAAAAATACATCTATCTTATCATTGCCACTTACAAAACCTTTGAAATCAATATTATTATTAGAAGCTATATTCTTAATATTATCTAACTCACTTCCTTCACCAGCAATAATTAATTTTAACTTATATTTTTTTTGTAAAGCTTTAAATGTATTTAATAATTCATAAATTCCTTTGTTTTTTTCAATTCTAGCTAAAAATAATATTGTAAATATTTTTTTTTGATCAATTTTCTTATTTTCAATTAACATACTATCATCTACAGTTGTTGTCTCTATAATAATCTTATTTTTATCCGCGCCCCATTCAATTAATTTTTTTTTAAATTTCAGAGATAGCACAATAATTACTGCACAATTATTTATGTACTTTGAGATATCTTTTTTAACATATTTCGAGTTTGAGTATTGCTCATCCCATCCTCTTATAAATAGTATATTTTTTTTATTAAATAATTTTGAAAAAAATAAAAAAAATGAATCTCTAATTAAGTTCTGTCTATTTAATGAAGTATTAAAATGAATAATATCATAAAACGGTGATATCAAAATAAATAAAACATAGCTTTTTATAATCACAAACAATGAAAAAATCTTATTAGAGGTCAGGCCAAGGCCACTTCTATAATGCAACTTAAATTTTACATTTAAATATTTTGAAATTGTTTGATAGTAGTTTGTAATCCCACCTCTATTTTTAGGGTTAGGACAAAGTATTAAAATTTTCATTATTTAGTATATTATGATTAATATAATTCTTTAGTTTTGGATGAATCGAATAATAAGTTAGTCCATCCTTAAAATTATTCTCTATTACATTTATATCATTATTATTTATTTTATCAATTGTTTGTATAATTCTTTCTGTAAATTTATCCTTATAAAATTTCTTAATTCTATTTATAGATTTATATTGTTGTAATATTTTACTATAAATAAATGAATTAACTATATCACCACCATCAATACTTTTATTAATAAAATGTATTGAGCTAGTTATACTACATCCATGTAATATCGAGTATTCAATTACAGAACGACCTCTAAAATGTGGTAATTGTGCTCCATGATCATGAATTAATCCATATTTAAAACATGAATAAATATTTTCCTTTACAATAAAACCTAGTTTTGATACTCCAATATCAAAATCATAATGATTTAAATAATTATTTAAACTATCACTATCATATTTCAAATCTATACTTTTATATGGGATATTAATTTTATAAATAATTTCATAAATTTTAATTAAAAATTTTGAGCTCAAAATCTTATTTCTAAATGGTTCTGTATAAAAAGGAATATTAATCACATATACTTTATATCCTTTATCAATCAATATTTTATAAATATTATTGAAAAAATGAGGAGGACCCAATAGAGCAATTTTTTTTATTTTTTTTTTATTTATCAAATACGTCTTTTTTTTATTTTTTTTATTGTATACTGGTAACAAATGAGTCCCTGATTTAGAAATATGTTTTTTAAAAGATTCATCAATTTCTTTTAAAAACTTATTATTTATATTTCTAAAATATAACAATTCATTTAAATATCTAATATCTTTACAACTATTATATTTATATAATAAAAATTTTATTAATAAATCATTATCTCTATCATCAATACTCGTACCTCTTTTATAATGTAATTCAAATAAAAATCTATTAAAATTCAAATTTTTATTTTCAATAGAATAATCAGTATCTATATATTTATTAATAATTTCTTTAATCGATAGATTCATTTTTTTTAACTAAAATATTATTTTCTGCTATCAAGTTTTTAATATCTGATAAATATACAAACTCAATTTTATGGCTATACTTATCTAAAATAAATTTAAAAAACATATCAAGATCATTATATCTACCAAAATAATTTTTTGTATGACTCTCAATTATCATTGGAACATTATATAATCCCTGTTTAATATAACGATTAATAGCTTGTTCAAAACAATTAATCATAAATTTATAACTTTTACCACCAATCTTTAAATGTGAATAATATTTATTTTTATATAATTTCATTTCTTGAAAACGACTTATAAATGAATAATGATTTTTGTTCGAAATATTTTTTGGTGGAGATGAATAGTTTAAATATTGATCATTATACTTTTGATTATAAGTACTATATAAACTATCTTTTATTAATCTTATTTGATTATACAAATCAATTTTAACATAAGTCAATGGAAGGATAATTGTATTAGATTTTGGGCCTATTTGAACTATATTATTAATATTAGGATAATATGGGAATGTATCCTCTTCTAATTTAGAATAATCTATATTTAAACTTTTTCTTATTAATTTTTTTCTTGGACCAAGTACAATACTAATACCATTTTTATCAAAAATTTTCATTAAACTCTCTGAAGGTTGAAGTCCCCAACCACCTGCCTTAAAAGCAATAGTTTTATATTTAGAATCGATATCAACGAGTAAATCTTTTAATAATTTAATACCAGCACTTATCAAATATTCTTGCTCATCTTTACTATATAAGCCAATGTTATACCTATTATCAACAGTAAAATAATTATTATTATAATCTGAATAAAGCCATTGTGGATGAATATGCAATTGAACATCATGACCATTTAATTTCATTAATTGTATATTTTTTTTCCATAAAGAAAACTGTGTTGCAATATTTTGACATTTTTCAGCATACTTTTCATAGGCAATAGCTTGTGCAGTATCAACCATAAAAGTTGGTTTAAATCCATATTTATCAGCTAATTTCATCAAAAATAAAGAAGGTAAATATTGGTGAGAAGCTACGTTTCCTAAGCCATTTCCAAGTAGTTCCCAATCATCATGAATAGATATTAATATTTTTTTATTACTCATCTTTTTTATATAATATTTTATTATAAGCCCTTGAATACTTATTTACTATATTTTTATAATCATATTTTAATACGTCTTTTAAATTATATTCAATATATTGATTTATATTATATTTGCCATGCATATAATCATGCATTGCTAAATAAAGTTTATCTGAATTTCCTTTTTCAACTAGTATTCCATTTTTCCCATGTTTAACTATATCTCTACATCCAGGACTATCTGTAGTTATTATTGGCAATCCAGAAGCCATTGCTTCAATTAATACAATACCAAAAGATTCAACTAAAGATGGTAAAATAAAAGCATTAGATGATTTATATAAATCTATAATATAATTATGAGGCAAACTAAAATCTGATGAACTATCTTCATCTATATTTGATGGTTCAATAAAAATAAAATATTTATATAAACTCTGATCCTTAATATTTTTTTTTAAATCATTTACATTTTTACCAACAAATATAACTTTAAATTTTTTATTTGAATTATCAATTAATTTCAGTGAGCTTTTAATTAAGTATTTAAACCCTTTTTTTATATGATTTCTACCTACACATATAAAAACATATTCATCATTATCTATATTTAAATTATTTCTAATTTCACTTACATTAGTATTTCTTAAGAAAAACCTATTAACATCTACTCCATTAGTTATTTTTAATAATTTATTATTTTTAATACCAATTTTTTTATATTCTTCTTCAATTGTAGGAGTTGTAGCAACTAACTTATTAAATAGAAATAATGATTTTTTAACCATATAATCAATTTTTGGATTTAATCTAGACCCATAGCCAATTGATTCATCCTTTTGAATGTCACTACCAACAGTTCTTAAAATACCAGGGATATTATTTTTTTTTATATAACTAGAAACTAATACTCCCATAGGAAAACCTGAAGTGCAATGCCAAATATCAAAGGAATATTTTTTTTGTAAATTATTGAAACATTTATTGATATATAATTGTGCGATATATGGATTGAATTTAAGCAGTCTTCCAATAAATCTAGGATATGTTTCTATATTATAAGGTAAACAAATATTTTTCTTTTTTAAAGATTTATAATGCTTTGTTGAACATATTACAACAACCTTAATATTAAGTAATTTTAAATTTTTTGCTATATTATGAAGTCCTACTTCAACTCCACCAATATTTGGTAAAAATGTACTAGTAGGAAGGGCTATTGTAATTTTTTTATTTTTTGTCATTTATCAAATCCAAATTTCTACTTAAAATTCCATAAAAAAATAACAAATATATTGGTGGATAAACCTCTGATATGCCATGCACTATAATACTTGCACATAAGCCGATACCAGTTATTAACACCAAATAATTAAAATTATTTCGTGTATTATATTTTCTAATAGAATTAATTAACAATTTTAATGGGAATAATATATATAAAATTCCTGAAAATATACCATATTGTATAGCAATGTGAAGAAACATATTGTGAGCAGAACCAGCAGTTCCAAATTGGAAATATGATGAAAAACGAGAAATATTTAAATTATCATACAATGACTGTTTATAATTACCTGGATGCACTCCAAACAAAGGATTAGAAGAAATAATTTTAATACCTGCTTCATATCTAAATAATCTGGGATTTATAGAATCCTGTGAAGTCAACCTATCTGAATAACTAAAAATATTAGTAACATCAAATAATAGTATTACAATTATCATTACAAATAAAAAAAATAATAAAGATAATATTTTTTTTGTTTTTTTAACAAAACTATGACACAAAAGTATAAAAAACAATCCACATATACTTGAAAAATATGTAGTTCTTGAAAAAGTTAAAATAATACTTAAAGTAGATAGTATAAATATTATATAAAATATTTTCTTACTTGAAAACTTATCTCTTAAACCTAAATCACTAATTATAAATACAAATGATAACAAAAATGGTATTAGTAGGAATCTACCATAATTGTTTGCATTTGCTTCATTAACACTACCCAATCTGCTTCCCATTAAATTAATAGAGTCATCGTTAAATAAATTTAGGGAAAAAGCATTCATTAAAAAACCTAGTATAATAATTAATAATGAAATTAATAGTATGTACTTTATAAACACAAATATATCTTCAGTACTTAAATTTAATTTTAAAATAATTAATCCTAAAAAACATGCAGATAAAATTTCAATATATAATCCAATGCCTGTAGAATTAAATATAATTCCATAATTAGAAAATAAATTTAATAATCCATATAAATAAGATATTAAAGTAATTATAAAAAATAATTTAATTAAATTTTCATGGCTTTTTATTTTAATTAAATTTTTATAATTAAAAATAAAATAAACAAAACATAAAATAAATATAAGATATTGAGGTTCATGAAAAGATAGCATATTAGAAGAATTAGAACTGATAAAAAATAATACATTAGTTATAACTAATAAAAAAAATACTTTTGGTTTTTTTCTACTAAATCTAAAAGCAATAAATGATAATATAGAGCTATATAAAATAAAATATAAATTAAAAGTAGATGCATAGTATATAAAACATAATAATAATAGAAAGAATGAAGATAAAGTCATAAAATTACCTTATTAAACAAAAATAATTTACAATAAATATTATTACCATATAATATCAATTAAATTACTTTTTCCAGATTCATAAATATCAAGCAAAGGAGATTCATTTATTTTGTTTGGAAGCATCACAACTGTAACAGGAATATTTAACATATATGCTTCAATTCCAACAGAGCTATATGTTGCAATGACTTTAGATACAATAGATAAATATTTAGAAACATGGTCTTCTTCAATTTTAATATTTTTATATTGATATTTTTTAGGAAGACCATTTTTAAAAATACTAGAACGAGGGTGTGGTTTTAATATAAAATTATTATCTGATTTTTTTTTAATATAATTTGATATCTTATCAATTAAAAATAAACCATCATGTAAACCGGGAACAATTAAAATAGATTTTTTTTCTATTTTATTACGTTTAATATTTTTTAAATAATTTAATCTATAAATTTTTTTCATAATTTCAACATTTTCATAACCTGAATCTTTATATATTTTCATTGACAGCTCATCTTCTGATAAAATTTTATTAGGTATTGGTGTTTTTAAAAGCCAATCTTCATTAATATTTGATACCATATTATTACCAATATAATACAATAATTTTCTTTTTGATGCAGGACCATGCTGGAAGCCAACTCTTTCAATAGAAGAAAAATATTTTGATAAAATATAATTAAAATATCTTCCATAGCTATATTCATGTAAATAAAAAACAAACTTTTCAGGACTATGATTAGTAAGAGATTGAATTATTGCATTTTTATAGCAAAGTAATCTCGGAATTCTTGAAAATGAAATCAACAATTCCAAATAAATATATTCTGATACATCTATATTTTTAAATATAAATTTTTCTTTAAAGATTTTTTTAATTCTAAATTTTAAAATCAAATCATTTATAAACCCTTTTATAAAATCAAAAAAACTTAAATATGAATCTAAAAGTAATACATTATTTTTTTTATCTAAAATCTTTAAACTCTTATATGTATTAAAGAAATTAAGATTTTGGTGCATCCCATCAGTGATTAAAGAAATCATATAATTATCACCTTCTCCTACAAAATCAGCATATTTTTCCTCAAGAAAATTCTTATCAAAATGAAGTGGATACCTAGTTAAAAAAATATTTTTCATATTTGATAGATTTTTAGATTTATAAAAAACTTTGATCAAAATTAATTTTAAAATGGATTTTATATAAAATGAAAATTGAAGAATATATAATTTTATATATTTAAAATTATTATTTTTTTCTTTTTTTCTTGAAATTTTAATATCATCTATTAATGAACTTAAAGAAGAATTAAATTCATGTCTACATCCTATAGTAATAATTCTATTAATATGCTTATTTTTATCAATAAACTCCTTTAAAAATAAAATATGACATATAGAAACATATGTATCAAACTTTTCAGTTCTTTTATTAAATAAATCCGAAAAGAAAAACATAGATATTGTTTTATCATATATTATATTTTCTTTTAAAAAAAACTGATTAATAGAATTAATGAAATCAATATAATTATTTTTCAATCTTAAAGCTAAATCATTAATTATCTTAGAATTATTAATTATATTGATATTTTGATCTATTTCGGATGAAGGATTTAGTAGATATACATAATCATCATTATTAATATTATATTTATTAACTGTATATTTATCAAAAATATAAATTTTGGACATTTATAATATTCTATTTTTTTTTATAATGTTTTCTACCTTTTTTAAATCTTCAATAGTATCAACTGGGTAAGTTTTATAATTAGTTTTAATCATTTTAACACTGTATCCATGCTCTAATACTCTTAACATATCTATAGACTCTAAAACTTCTAGAGGTGTAGGAGATAATTTAGTGTATTTTATTAAGAAATCTCTTCTAAATGGTATAATACAAACTTGCTTACCCATCAAAGTACTAACGTTATTAATATTTGAAGGAATAGGTTGCCTAGAAAAATACATTGCATTATTATCTAAATCACAAACTACTTTAATGCAATTAAAATCAAGAAACTCTTTTTGACTTTCAATTTCTCCTAATAAATTTGAAACTAAAATGGAGGAATCATTAATCATAGGCTCTATAGCTTGATTAATCATTTGTGAACATATCATAGGTTCATCACCTTGAATCATTACAACAATATCATATTTTATTTTATATTTATTTTCTATCTTTAATAAAGCTTCACTACAACGATCAGATGCACGCTCATGCTTACTAGATGTCATCATAGCTTCCCCCCCTATAGATTCAATATATGAAAATATATCATTATCACAAGTTGCAACAACTACTTTATTAAGACTACTACATTTAGATACATTATTATAAACATGAGAAATCATAGGTTCATTTAATATTTTTGCTAAAGGTTTTCCAGGGAATCTACTACTACCCATTCTAGCTGGTATTAATGCAAGTATATTCATAGTATTAAATTAATGGATTAGCTGAAGATTCATTTAAAAAAATTCCATCTGTACAATATGCAATTAAACTAAATTTATTTTCAATTTTTTCTTTTAGTTCTTGAGTATCATAATTAACTATATGATATCCATATGGAATATTAGATTGTTTACATATATCAATAATATTATTTATAACTTTAGTAAATTCAGGATGATTAAATTTGCTTGTTAATCCCATAGAAGCTGATAAATCATAAGGGCCAATTATAATTCCATCTAAACCATCAACTTGTAAAATACTCTCTAAATTTTCTACTGCTTTAATATTTTCTATTTGAGCAATAATCACAGGAGATTGTGCTTCTTTTTCATATTCAATAAATTCCTTACCAAAAAGATTGGCTCTAGAAAAACCAACACCTCTATTGCCAAATGGAGGCCAACAACATGCATTAACTAAGGACTTTAATTGATCAGCACTATAAATCATTGGAATAATAACTCCAGCTGCTCCTGCATCCAGTGCTTGACTACAAAAATTAGGTTGTGAATCTGAAATTCTTACAAAAGGTAATACACCACCTAATTCTATGGCTCTAAAGATATTTGGTAATTGATGAATCGAAATCGATCCGTGTTCCATATCTACAGCAACCCAATCATAACCAGACTTAGCTAAAATTTCACTTATTGATGCATCTGGAATCTGTTGCCAAGTTCCGATAGAATAAGAATTATTTATTATTTTTTTTCTAAATGCAGAAATCATTTCAAGTTTATTTATCAATTATTTTCTCCCATACTTGATTGTAAGAATTTTTAAAACGTTTTGATTCATTATATCTTTCTGAATGTAATTTACTAGCTAATTTAAAACCATACTTTTCAAGTAATCTTTCAGCATTAATTTTTTGTTCAATAAAATCATCATTAATTTCGATAATAATACTATCAACATTATTCATCACCTTCTCCCCAGACTTTAACAAAAGATGCTCTATGCCATCAACATCCATTTTAATATAATTTGGTAATTGTAAATTAAACTTATTAATCATATCATCTAAACTTATACTTAAAGTATTATAAACAAAACTTTTATTAATAGGGTTTCCATCCCAACCTAAATCGTTCCCAAAAGTAGACATTGCCCCCCCCCAATCAGTATTTGACATATACATCTTATTAATTAAAGTATTTTCATTAATTGGTGTTGGAATTATTACAATTCTATCCTCTAATTTATTTAAATATATATTTCTAGCTAGCAATTCTAGATTAAAAACTGATGGTTCAAAAGCAAATATTTTAGATTTATTTTTAATTTTAGCTGCATATATTGAATAAAGACCTATATTAGCTCCAATATCCCATATTATACAATCATTTGAAAGACTATCAATCCAATCTAAAGTTTCAGGTTCTTTCGTAGAGAATGTATTAACTCTAAATAAACTTTTATTATTTGGAATAGTAAAAATCATTTTTATATTATTGTATTCTACTATTTTATTTTTATTAAAACTTTCACTTATTATTAAACTAGCAACTATCCTTCCAAATTTAGTCTCTAATAATATCTGAATTAAGTTGCTAATATTTTTTATAATTATATTTTTAAATGCAAGCTTCATATTCATCGCATAAATTTAAATTTTAAAATCATTAAAATTCATAATTTTTGTACCTTTAAAATTTTTTAAATATTTACTGTTATCATCATGCAATCTTACTATAATCTTAATATTATACTTATTGGTAGCTTCAATATCTGTTTTTGAATCACCAAAAAAAATCAATTCATTAGATTCA
>MDSV01051161.1_pt1 | contig 10079 bp, 10 predicted proteins | sample 810851 | NCBI WGS metagenome assembly MDSV01 (sample SAMN05326640, study PRJNA326480) | marine metagenome | isolation source: seawater | place: Atlantic Ocean: North East | collected 2012
GAAACACGGTTCGCACTCGTAGACGGTGACGGCAAAGTAACACGCCACGGCAAATGGCACAAAAAAGAAGGTGTATACTACAGTAAAGGTGACTGTTTCGCTAAATACATCGGTTACGGCACAGGTTACACATCTGGTCACTACAACTGGTCTGGCAAATGCTCACAGCCACTCACATCATATAGTAAAAAATCAACGAGTCCCAGCACTACTAGATATAGTGGTAATATCGCAAAAGAACCTATATGTAGTGACCCCCTATACGAAGACGACTACTACGATAACTGGTATTCAGATACAGATTATCCTAGCTGGGAAAACAACAACAAAGTTGCAGTATACGGCACTCTTAAAGGAGGCAATAGAAACTACGATAGATTCAACACTGGTATGAAACTAATTAGCAAAGGCTACACAATAAACAAGTATCCACTGCAAATCTCATCCAGCCTACCGTATATGTTCGACGAAGCTGGTAAAGGTCACAACGTAAGTATAGAAGTATACGAAGTAGACAAGCTAGCAGATCGCGATTCACTTGACACACTTGAAGGTGTTCCATGGCACTACCAACGGCAACAAATACCCGTTGAGTTAGATAACGGCGACATCACCAACGCATGGCTATACTTCAAAGCCAATGCACTTAGTAACCCTAACATACCAATGATACAATCATACTAGCGTAACAGTGGGAGTCATACTCACTATAATACTATGGTCTATATTTATATATATGCTAATGACACTTGCAAGTCGTCACACGTCGATGGCTTTGAATACACTAATATACACATAAACCAAAATATACATATAATATTATGAACCTGTCATCAGACAACACAGCAGTATCCCCTAAAGCACTAACCATCAAGTTAGATGAACCAACAATCAACCACCTACTATCCTTAAAAAATAAGGACGGTATCGCACCTAGTATCCGTATCCGCAACATCATCACTCAGCTATCTAAAACAGATGCTATCGGAGTGTATCGTGGATAAGTCGTCGTAGTCGTAACAACCAACACAACCCTAGGTGTCTTCGGATGCCTAGGGTTTTCACTTTATCATATGAAAATAAACGACGAATACAAACCACGACCTACTGCACGATTCAAAGAAATAGAAGAGTTCATCGACAAGCTACGCGCCGATAACCCACAACTTCTAGAGTTACCAGTAGACACTCAGATAGAGATCACAAAAGCTATCTGGGAAGACCTACAATCTCAGTAGTTCAAAGTAAGATTAGTATAAACAAGCCCTAGGTGTCTTCGGATGCCTAGGGTTTTTTTGTAGTCCTCACCTACTATCATTTATCGTAGGCGTCCCTAACATAGTAGCGCTAACGCGCCCACACATACACACCACACATGTAAGCCACAGTGCACCTCATGCACAGCTCTGCGTGTAGCTATGCGTGTTGCCTTGCGTGTTACCTTGCGTGATACTCTCTGGGTCTTATTGACCAGAGAGCATCTCTGCTTTGTGGTTGTTTATACTAATCGGTAGCTTCCCGAAATAATGAAGCACTTATACATATGAATACAACAGAAACAAATGAAGTCGTAGTAGATAAGAACCGTATCGTAGCTAAAGCGCGTATTAAAACGCAGTGGCGCAATGGAGCACCCAAGGGAGCTAAGAAGCCCGCAGAGAAATGGGCGTGTGATGTTGTGTATATTGATGAGCAAGGTTTGCCCGCAGTTCGTGATGCTTGGGTAAAGAACCGCGCAGATGAGCCGACTCTAGAGCTTGGAGCACTAGTGTATATTGAAATGTATACTGGTAGCGATGGTGAGCGTTACTGCGATGTTCTAGATACTTCTGGACTTCTGTAGCTTCAGAGGAGCTTGCTATTCCAACCCTAGGTGTCTTCGGATGCCTAGGGTTTTTTTGTGCCCTCAGCGTGTAGCCCCGCATCCTCGTCCTGGCTTCCGCTACGCTCCAGCTAGGACTTGCGGTGCTCTCGTGTATTAGGAGCTGGCAAAAAACCCCAGCAAACACGGACACGCGCAAGCACCCGTGGCTGGCTCGTCGAGGCACTCAGAGGGCACTAGCGGTGCACTATTGGTGTCCCAAGGTGCTCGGTGAGGAAGTCGAGTGGCACTATGTGCCCCTCCCCATACTATCAGCGCGAGCGGGCGCGAGATTGAGACTCAGTCGCAAGAAGGGCACGGGGGGTCGGCGAAAAATCACATATAGTGTTAAGGTAACACATTTTTGCACCTAATAATCCGTGGTTTCTTCGTCGTCGTCTGACAGATCCCAGTCAACCCACTCAAAAGCACCATCGGCAACCGCGTCAATCTCTGCGTTTAGCTCTTTGTGTGCCTCCGTAATAAGCCCTGAGGCGGCGAACACGTCTGATTTGTGCATTACAAAGTGATGGGGGTGGTCGTAGTCCTGCACAATGAGCACATAGTTTTTAAAGTGTTCACCGAGGAGTCCGATAATTTGATCTGAAGGAGCCATAAAAGAAAGAGGGTCACTCCAAGCGAACTCAAAGTGACCCATATACACATATAATACAACACAACACGTATTAATATAAAGGTATTAAGGTCTATGAGTGTTACTTTGTCAACTCATTAATTGACCTTAGTTAGATGATGTAGACGTTTTAAACTCTAAACCCTAAGACACTTATAAGTATACCTTAGTTGACCCTTGTCAAGCCTAAAATACAAATATAAGTCATTCTTATCGTCATCGTCATCATTCGTCCATATTAGTCCCTAGTCAATTCGACACGCCCTTAGCGTATAAAACAGGTGTTCGTATACGACGTAGTCGTCTGACAAAATTTAAAGCCCTCAGGACACAAATAAACACCCAGAGCGACCCCTGAGTCTCACGACCAAACGTAGGGGCTTCTAGACCCCTTAGAACGCCCGTAAAAGGCATCTGTGAACTTAGCCATCTCCTCATCCATCATCTCTCGTTTCCTGTCGGTAATCTTAAGGTCAGCATCTTGTGCCATTTGCTCAACCCAGTAGTTGACAGCGATGCTAAGCGCGTCCAATCTGTCGTCATGACTGATGGAACCCCTAGCGGAAGTGAGACGACTCATTTGATAAAACAACTGGTAATGCAACTGGGTCTCTTGGGTGTACCCTTGGGCAGTTTCAAAGTCGCTCTTTATAACCTTGGGGTCGATGATCAGCCTGTGTTGGTTGATGATCGGTTCAAGGGTGTCGATGATGCGTTTCTCCTTCTGGGTACTATGTCTTACTTCGCCAACGGTACACGGGTGAATCTTAGAAAGGATAGGCTTAAATATCTCGCTAAACATCCCATCTCCAAAGTTACTTTCGACGACGATTTCGTTCACGAGGAACTTCTTGGCTTTTATTGCAAGACTCTTTAGAACGTCGTCATTATAGCCACCCTGCATACCCCCTGCGTCTATGACGTAGAGGAAGCCATTAAGCATCTTAACGACAGCCCAAGCTGTTTCGTCTCGTCCTCGTCCTGAGGGGTCAATCGACATCACACACCCAGTGTACGCTATATGGTCACCCACGAGCTTTAGGGGTCTGTGGTATCTGTCGGTGCTAAAGCCCACATTAGGCACGCTACCATCCCACACTAGGTCTGGACTGTGTGCCCATACAACCTTCTCTGGGGCTAGTTCGTTGTCGATGTCCATCACCACCAACTCAGAGAGCTTCAAGGGGTAACGATCAGAGTCACTCTTACGAGTGTTAAGCATGAACTGCATAGCAAACCCAGAGCGACCATAGGACAGCTCCCGTTCATCTAGGTCGATGTCGGAGAACCTAACAGGCTCTGTAGACTGTCCGCGTTTCTCTAGGTTTACACAAAGGGGTGATACGTTGTTGTTGTATTGTGTCTCGTTGTCGGACTGAGTTATGTATCTAGAGGGCCAAATTCGTGCTACGTAGTCGCGTGTAAGCAGTGTGTTGTATATGCTGTCCTCGGTCTGGGGAGTGCCCAAGAAGATCACCTTGGAGCCATCTAGAGGCTTTAAAATAGCGTCGAACTCCTTTACTTGTTCTCCTAACTTCCAGCGCATCCCGTGTGTCGCTGAGTTAGAGGGGACTTCGATGTCGTCGGCTACGATTATGTCGGCACGAGACCCAGTGAGCTGACTGGTTACCCCTAGTGATTTAACGCTGGGGGCATGAGAGGCAGGGGCGGGTCCTACGTCAAAAGATATTTTACTAAATCGTTGAGAAGAATTAGGTATAAGATGCTTCAGAATGGGCATCTCGTGTATAAGCCTTAAAGTAAACGTACTGAAGTCGTCTGAGCGTGTCTTACTGGCTGATACCACAAGGATATTTTTGGAGGGGTCGAGTAACAACTGGTGCACCACGTAAGCAGAGCAAATCCAAGACTTACCAACACCACGAAATCCTTCAATGATGGCTCTTTTTGGTCCATGTTGCATGAAGTCGGCAATTTCATATTGTATTTCTGTGGGTTTAGGAAGGTTAAGGTGCTTCCAAGCGACAAACAGAAAGTTTCTGAAGTCCTTGAGTTGTTCTGGAATTTCCATTCTTACTTATTTCGAGATCTATTGCTCTTTTTAGAAGATATGCGAAGGTTAGCCCTAGCATTGTTTGCTGGGTTGCGGTCTACGTGGTCAACGTCCTTTCCCTTCATAGCTGATGCCCCTTTTTCGCGCACAAGTAAACGCCTAGCTTTGTTTCGTCCTGCTCTGCGTTTCTTCTGTTTGTCACTTCCGTGATAAGAGTCATATTCTTTTCGATAATTACGATTCATTTACTTTAATGGGTTCTGAGTCATCGTCAAACGGTAGGCTGTTAACCAGCTCTAGCATGGGCGATTCATCGGTTGTTACTGCTTGTATTCCGTTGTCCTTAAGCATCTGCCTAGCGGCACTTAGGTCAGCCGCTGTAGCTTCCCCCGTTTTAATCCTGCGGATCATTTCATCAATTAAAATGTCCTGTAAGTTATGTAGTCTTTCTGCTGGTTCGCTCATTTGTCGTCTCTATTGTTATGAAAATCAAATAGTATTTTTACTTTTTCACCGAGGCTTTCGATGTTGTAGTGCATACGTGCAAGCACGATAACAAGGGTTATAAAACCAACCGCTACAGGCCATAAAGCTCCTATCCATTCAATCATTTAGTATTAAAAATCTCCTTGTATATTTTGATTCCTAAATAGCTCATAGTTAGGAGTCCGACGCATATAGCTACCGTAGTGTTAATGTGGTCTAGGGTTAAAGTTCCTATAATTCCGCTGGTTGCTATAAAGGGAGGCACGTAAGGGCTTTCAGGTATCATTGGTTAAGAGGTTAAGAGGTTAAGAGGTTAAGAGGTTAAGAGGTTAAGGTTGTAATATGCCAGCAATGCACTGAATGTTCCAGTAAGAGACGTTAAGATCTAGATTGTAACCATCATCAAACCCTAAAAGGTAAATACCATCCGAACCTATTTTAAGTAGAACCTTTGTTGTGGTCAGTTTTGGAACTATACCATTGTGATGTGTTTCTAGATTAGCACCGCCTATACTTATAATATCACCAGTGGTATATCCATCCGCAGTTATGTCACTTCCATCTGTATTGGTTCTTACGTATTTTAGTTGAAAAGTAACATAGTCAGGTATCACACCTAGTCCATGAGTAAATTCAATGGGAGCATTCGCCGTATTATCAGTGGGAATTGAAACAAAACCACTTCTAAAGACTTTAGCGGTTATACTGTCTACATACGCCTTGATACTCTCAGAGCTAGCCAACGTGGTTGCTGAAACGCCTGTAGTAAAGGTGTCATCATCTATGACCTCAGCGAGTTTACTTGTTGCAATGCTTCCTGCTAACTGTGCATTTGTAATACCACCCACTAGTTTATCCTGTGTGATACTTCCTGCTAACTGTGCATTAGTAATACCACCTACCAGTTTATCCTGTGTAATACTACCCGCTAGTTTAGCGTTAGTTATGCCTAGGTCTTTAACTTGAATATTGTTAGAGCTTGTGGTTTCAAGCGTTGAATTATCAGCAAAGGCGGCGTTAGCAGAACTTGCGGCTGTTACTACAACAACCTCTGCACCACTTGCTGGTGCTGTCGTAAACGTAATCTTAGCGGGAGATAAATTAATTGAATAAGTAGATGGAGCCTGAAGTAACCCGTTAATTGTTACACGATACGCCTCAGTTTCTGTAGTCTGTGGAGTAAAAGCTGTAATATTAAAGACAGTATTTGATCCATCAATTAATCCATTAGTTGCATCCGATACGAGGCTTTCGCTCGCAAAGTTTGATAGACTGGTTCCTGCTTCTGCTCCTGCCACTCTTACTGCTTCAAACTGAGAAGTACTAGCGTCTTCAGCTATCTCTTGAGCCACAAACAAACCTTGCTGATACGCTGTATCTAAATCACCCTCCGTTAACCTAGATCCATTTTGAAAGTCAATCAGTTGGGTCGTAGACGTCGAGCGATACAGTCTAAGTTTAGAGTAAGAACCAAGAGGCGCAGAAGCTAAAGTAATCGTTTTGTTCGTTGCATCTCGTGGAGTAACCGCGTGAAGTGCTAGCGCAGTCCAACTAACCCCATCAAAACCGAGCGCATTAACATCGTCGATAATGAGGTATTTGAAAGGCACACTGTAAGTGGTGGCAGATAGGACACTGCCAGAGTATTCATGATATGTTTGAGGCATTTTTAATTATTTTAGGGGGGTTATAGTTGTCTCCTGCGTTGGATAAGTGCATCTACTTCTTCTTGAAGTTCTGGAAATTCTTTAAGCATCTTGCTCTTAGCAAACCTGCGGTATCTGGTAATAAGCTTCTGCATCGCTCTTACGCGAGGCGGTTGAATACCTTTACCTAGGTCTACTGATGTTCCCTCTTCTAAACTCTTGTAGTAAGGAGTTTTCATGAGGTCACTAAGAGCCTTGCGAAGTGATCTTCCGTTTAGTTCTACTTCGCTAGTAAGTTGCTGGTAGCGGTCGTAGGCTGTTTGACCTTCTTCGTTACGCGATTGACGCATATCAAAGGCGTTCATTAGCTTAGCCTTAGGAACACTAAAGCCCTTGTTTAAACGCGCTATCTCTTGGTCGAGAGGGTCGTCACTTACGTTCCTTATGTAGACTGGCGATATTACACCGAGACCATAAGGAGGGTTGTCGACTGTAATTGTTTCTCCAAGTGCGTTACGTTTAGGCATTAGCTCGTCGCTGTAAGGTGTCCTTTTGATTATGCGATCCCACATTGTTCTAGCTTCTTTAAGCTCACGAGTAGTCTCAATGTTCTTAATTTGTTGGAAGTAGTTGGGGACAAATCCAGCGGCAATATCTCCACCAGCTTTAGTAGTTGATCCGATAGGGTCACTAAGAACCTGCAACATATTGTCTATACCCTGCAAGAATGACTTGTTAGCAATGTTGTTGATGAATGAGAGCATCATAACGCCAGACAAGTAGGACATAACGTCTTCGTCGACGTCGTGATACTTCCATGCTTCAAACATATCTACATATAAACCAAGAACGGTAGACATAGGGTCTGCGCGTTGGTAGCTATAATACTTGTCACCTACTTTAACTGAGTAAGGTTGCCAGCCACCCATTTGAAGAGCCTTTCGTCTGTCTGCGTCTTGTGGTCCTGCGCCAGTAAAGAACTCTTGGTTAGTGCCTAAGTAATACATTAGAGTAGATCCCATACCTACAGCGGTAGCTAGTTGACCTGCGGCTTGTGCTTTAATAGCTGGGTCTTTTGATAGAAACGCCGACTTGTATTGCGTCTGTATTCCCATCAAGTGCTTACCAATAAAACGACCGCCGTCTCCAATAAGTGCACGAGGCGCAACACCTACAGGCGTGCGATCAAGAGCAAACTTTAGGATATTTGTAGGGGTGCGGACAAAGGGCACAATGAATGAAATAAAGCTAGTTGCTGGGTTCATCTTTAGCTGGTTCAAGTGCTTAGCCATAACACCAAATACAGTCTTTTCATCTAAGTCATCTGTAAAGGTATTCTCTCTTGCAAACTTGAGCGCGGCGGCTCCCATAACTGTTCTAGACTCACCCTTTTCTGCTACCTCGCGCGTCATTGCTTGCCCGTCTTTATTTACATACTTACCTTCTTTATATGCTTCAAACTCTTTATTAGCGAGCACAGCATTAAACTCAGGTTCGTTCTGATCTTCTAAGCGAGGTTTGATTTCAGAGTTGTAGAAGTTGATGTCCATATTCTCTTGATTGTATGCACGTCCTTCATTTTCCATGCTCTTAAATTTAGTCATTACGTAGTCCCGTAATTCTAAATCTTTAAGTCCCTTCTTAACGGCTCCTTCATACGCCAACATCGTCTTCACATGATAACGATAATTCATCTGTTTAAAGAACTCGTCTCCAGCAGATAACAACGACGACGGAACTCTAGAATACTTACCAAACAAATCAAACATTCCCGCCCTTAGTGTACCTTGAGGTGTAGGGTCAAAAGGTGTCAGTTCATTTAAGTTCTCCGCAGTAATCCTCTTTACGTCATACTTATTATCTTTAAATGCCGCGCTTCCTTGGGTAAGAATATTTCCTTCCTTAAAGGTTCTCATCATTAAACGATAAGACTCTCTCCAGTTGTCAAAGGCAAACGCCGCGCCAAAGGCGGCTCGGGCAAGTTCAAACTGTCCTGTAAGAACCGACCCAGCGGTAAGCTCCATAGCTCTTAAACCAAAGGTAAGACCATTACCAAAGATATTAACAGCTTGTGTGGTTGGTCCATACAGAAGTGAGTTTGTCCAGTACTCTAGGATCATAGACATTCCTTTAGAACCGTGAATACCTTTAGCTATCTTTGCGGCAACTACAGGGCTAATACTCTTGTCGTTTACAAGGTGCTGGCTGTTGGTAGCGGTGGCTACTTCTTCGACAATTTGGTCAAATCGTTTTGCCGTTGTTTTACCTGCCAAATAACGAGATCTGGCTTCGTTAGTGGGCATCTGGGTAGCAACCTCTCGGTTGTTCATTCCTCCCTGATTAACAACTTCGTGAACCTCTGGAAGAACACCCTTGAGAAGAGGACGACGTTGACGTAAAGTCTTAGACGCTTCTTTACCATACATAACCCAAAGACGACTAACTTCATAAAGTCTATCTAATTGTTCAAGAAACTCCACACGTTGTCCATCGGTGACATTTAACATGCCATCATTTTGAAACTTCACGGCTTGAGCTTGTAGGTCTACCGCCAAGGCATCCATAGTCATCTTAATAGCCGCTTGCTCGTTTCTTAACTGTTTAAAGGCGTCTGTGCCCTCACCCAAGCTACGCGCTAGGGCATTAAAGGTTTCAGCGTTTCCACCAAGAGCGTCAACAAGGTCTTGAGTAGTTTGGGCTAAGTCCGAGTCTTTAGTAATGCTTTCTTTAGCTTCACCTAAGTGACGCACCAGTGTCCGCATTACGTGGAGGACACCAGCAGAGCTACTTGTGCTTTTAAGGATGTTCCTGAGTGCTTCTTCGCCACCCCTAGGGTCATTCCTAAACTTATCAATTAGCTTATCAGTTGCTCCTTCGCCAAAGAACTCATCGTATTCCTTATCGTTAAGTCCTAGCTCTTCTCTAACCGTTTCGTGTTTAGCTCTACGTGCTTCTGAAAGCATACGTGCTTCTTCTATGAGTAACGCTCTGTCATCTGGGCTTAGGTTTTTAACCTCTTCACGCGTTAGATTCATCTTTGCAAGAGCTTGATCTTCGACTGCTTGCTGTGGTGGGTATGGCTCATCATCAATTAATCGCCCCTCTCTTGTCAGAGACTCATTCTCTGCCCAGTCCTTCATCGTCTGTTTCTGAGATGAAGAGCCTTTATTAAGAATCTGTTTGGTGTCAGCCGCTTCTCTTCGTCGTCTTTGCTTTGCACTTCCAATACTCGTGCCTATGCTTGAGGCGGGAACCTTTATTTCTTTAGTGACTTCGTTGCCGTATGCGTCTCTGGTTGTGTATGGGCGTAGTCTGTTTACTTCATCAAATGCACCGCCAGAATGGAGAGGAAAATTTGGTTATTATTTTAGGAATTATCCGCGAGAATTACAAAAAGTTTTAGAAATGGATGAAGTGGCTTCATTTAGCGTAACTGAA
>MDSV01008097.1_pt1 | contig 10078 bp, 10 predicted proteins | sample 810851 | NCBI WGS metagenome assembly MDSV01 (sample SAMN05326640, study PRJNA326480) | marine metagenome | isolation source: seawater | place: Atlantic Ocean: North East | collected 2012
AATTATCTGTTTGATTATTTTCAGAAAAAGAGTGATGTTCTTTGGGAGCATTTAAATTTTTAGCATTGTTGTAGTAATTAAAAAATCTGGTAAATTCAACTGAAAAGAATTTTTTAATAAGCTCCTCTTTGGTGTAGGCTTCGAACAATGTGTTGATTTCTTCAATGTAATTGTCGATTTCATTATTGATTTCAGTATGGTGAATTTTATGCGCAAGTGCTTTGAGCTGGACTTCACAAATCTCAATTCCTTGTGGAATGCCCTTTTTGACAAATTGTTTTTGAATAATTTTTTCTATGGTTTTTATTTTTCGCTGTTCACTTTTAGTGATGATAACCATAGACGTCCCTTTTTTACCTGCACGGCCAGTTCGACCACTGCGATGGGTATATGTTTCAATTTCATCTGGTAGCTGATAATTGATGACATGGGTGATATTCTCAACGTCAATCCCTCTTGCTGCCACATCTGTAGCGACGAGCATTTGTATTTGTTTGTTTCTAAAAGACTTCATCACTAAATCACGCTGATTTTGACTTAAATCACCATGCAATGCACCTGCATTATATCCATCTTCAATTAGTTTTTCAGCTACTTTTTGAGTATCTCTTTTGGTTCTGCAAAAAATAACTGCAAAAATATGCGGATTGGCATCTGCCAATCGTTTCAAGGCGGGATATCGATCTCTTGAGCCTACTAAGTAATATTCGTGAGACACGTTTACACTACCAATATTTTTATTACCCACTGTAATTTCGCTAGGAGATATCATAAAATTTTTGGCAATCACAGCGACTTCTTTGGGCATTGTAGCTGAAAATAGCCATGTTGATTTTTCATCTGGTGTATGCGATAGGATGGCTTTTATGTCCTCAAAAAAACCCATATTTAGCATCTCATCAGCCTCATCTAAAACAGCGTAGTCAATTTTTGAAATATCCACTAGCCTTCTGCTAATCATATCTTTCATCCGACCTGGTGTCGCAACGACTATTTGTGCGCCTCGTTTTACACTTTTAGCTTGGTCTGTGATGCTTGCGCCTCCGTATATGGCAGTTACATTTAAGCCCTTACAGTATTTACCATAGAGTTTGATTTCATTTGTAATTTGCAAGCAGAGCTCTCTAGTGGGAGACAATATCAAGCCTTGAGTGGTGCGGCTTTTGATGTCAATCTTTTGAAGCATTGGAAATCCAAAAGCGGCTGTTTTTCCAGTTCCAGTCTGTGCCAATGCGACGAGGTCTTTTTCTTCCGAAAGGAGGGTTGGTATGGTTTTTTCTTGAACTTCGCTAGGGGTTTCAAAACCAAGGTCCTTGATGGCTTGGAGCAAATGTGTTTCTAAACCCAATTGTTGGAATGTGTGCATTAGTATGTTTAATTCGATAAACGTTAAAGGTGTCAACTTAGAAGCGTATCGAACCTGTTATGAATACTTCTTTTAACACATCCTCACCCTGAGGATTTGCCGTAAAGGTACGTTATTTAATTAAGTTATTTTTTTGCTTAAAAAAGGCCATTACTTTTGAAATGGCCAAGCCTCTATGGCTGATACTGTTTTTTTCTTCTAAGGATAATTCTCCAAAGGTTTTTTGATACCCGGTTGGTTTAAAAATTGGATCGTAACCAAATCCATCACTTCCATGAGCAACTTTGGTGATCACACCTTTACATACACCTTCAAAGATGAGGAGTTCTCCTTTGAAATGAAGGGCAACTACTGTCCGAAATTGTGCCTTGCGATTGTCTTCGTTTTTGAGGGCATCGATTAATTTTCGGATGTTATTATCTGCTTTTTTTTCAGGACCAGCATATCTTGCAGAATGTACTCCAGGAGCCCCATTTAAGACTTCAACTTCCAGCCCAGTGTCGTCAGCAAAGCAGTCTAAGTGGTATTTAGATTTTATATAATCAGCTTTTTGGATAGCATTGGCTCTAATGGTTTTTTGAGTTTCTGGAATCTCTTCAATACAGCCAATATTTTCAAGACTTATTAGTTTAATACCGTCGGGCATTTGACTTTGAACTTCAAGTAGCTTGTTGGGGTTATTGGTTGCAAAAACAATTTCAATCATTTTTCTGACTTATTAGTGGTGATAGGGTTGGTTTTTTAGTATGCTTAATCCTCTGTATAATTGCTCTACGGCAAACAAGCGAACCATTTGATGTGAAAAAGTCATTTTTGACAGGGAAATTTGACTTTGAGCTTTTCTGTAAACTGCCTCTGAAAATCCATAAGGCCCGCCGACAACAAATACAAGTTGTTTTACTCCTGAGTTCATTTGTTTTTGTAAAAAATTAGCAAAACCCATTGAATCGTATTCCTTTCCTTTTTTGTCTAATAAAAATACTCGATCTGTGGGATTTAGTCTCCGAAGAATTAAAACGCCCTCTTTTTCTTTTTGCAGGAGATTGGTGATTTTTTTTGAATGTTTTATGTCGGTAATAAATTCCATAGAAAAAGATAGGTAGTGCTGCAGCCTAAACTCATATTTCTGAATTAATTCTGACAGCGCGTTAGCATCGGTTTTTCCCACAGCCAAAAGTTTGATTTTCATTCTTCAAAGTTAATCATAAAATTGATGATATTTTTTTATTTAAAAGCATTCAAATTATTAAATTAGCAATAAACAAACTATAAATGATAAGTCCTGTAGCCTTTAAAAAAGAAATTGAACTTATTATTGCTAATGCCATACGTGAGGACGTAGGGGAGGGAGATCACAGTTCATTAGCTTGTATTCCAAACGACTTTTTTGGTAAAGCAAAACTTTTGGTCAAGGACAATGGTATATTGGCCGGAGTAGAGTTTTCGAGAAAAGTATTTTCATATGTAGATCCTAAAATCCATTTTAAATTAAATATTAATGATGGAACTGCTGTTAAATTTGGCGATATACCATTTGAAGTGATGGGTCCGCAACAGTCTATTCTTAAAGCTGAACGCTTGGTACTCAACGCCATGCAACGTATGAGTGCTGTTGCTACCAAAACAAATGAATTTGTTCAAATATTAAAAGGTACCAAAACAGAGATTTTAGACACCCGTAAGACCACCCCTGGCATTAGAGCTTTAGAGAAATGGGCTGTTTCCATTGGTGGGGGATCCAATCATCGATTTGGTCTTTATGATATGATCATGCTGAAAGATAACCATATTGACTTTGTTGGAGGTATAACCAACGCCCTAAATCAAACCAAAGCATATCTAAAATCCAATAAATTATCATTGAAAATTATTGTTGAGGCAAGAGATATGGAGGAGATTCAAGAAATTTTAGACCATGGGACTGCAAATAGAATTTTAATTGATAATTTTGGCATACAAGATACCAAGAAAGCAGTCTCACTCATAGGCGGTCAATGTCAAATAGAATCATCTGGTGGTATCGATGAAGTCACCTTGCGCCACTATGCCGAGTGTGGGGTTGATTTTATTTCCTCTGGGGCCCTGACACACTCTGTCTGTAACTTAGATTTAAGTCTAAAAGCTTTTAAATGAGTCAAAATATTGAATCAAAATTAAATAAAATTCCATTTGTTAAATGGGTTTTACATTTGTTGAAATCCATTCAACTTCCAGGTCTGGAAGGTCTGTCCTTGTACGATTTATTTGAAATGTATATTTTGGGTATTATTCATGGCGCTTTAACAATTAGGGCTAGCGCTGTAGCTTTTAGTTTTTTTATGGCTATTTTTCCCTTTCTACTGTTTATCATTATTTTAATCCCCTACATTCCAGTTGATAGTTTTAAAACGGATTTTTTAAATTTTCTGGAGGCTTCTCTTCCTCCAAATACTTCAGAATTTTTTAATCAAAATATTTTTGAAAATATAAATAAAAACCGTTCTGGTGGTTTATTATCCTCTGTTTTTGTGGTCTCAATGTTATTGATGGCCAATGGGGTAAATGCTGTTTTTTCAGCTTTTGAAAACTCTTATCATCAACAATTAAATAGGAATTTTGTCAATCAATATCTGCACGCTTTTGGGGTTTCTATCATTTTGGTACTTATTTTAATAGCTACAATAGCAGGCTTTGGGTTTTTAGAAATTTATCTGGTTCATCCCATTTACCAAAGGTTGAATATTGAAAATCCTACTACCGAACTTGAATTGTTGTTATCCATAAAATTTTTATTTTTGATTTTAATGATTTATTTGGGAATCGCTGTGCTTTATTTTTTTGGAACCAAAAAGGGCAAACAATCTCGGTTTTTTTCGTTAGGTGCTTTACTTACCACTTTGTTGGTTATTTTAAACTCGTTCTTGTTTGGTGTTTACATTGAAAATTTTTCGTCTTACAATCAACTCTATGGATCTATTGGTGCTCTTTTGATTCTCTTATTTTATTTATGGTTGAATGCGATTATTTTACTCCTTGGTTTTGAATTAAACGCCTCACTTCAACGCCTAAAAGACAGATGCTAACAGACCATCGGTATTTTATAGATGTTATTTTGCCGCTCCCCTTAGAGCGAAACTTTACTTATGCTATTACTGAAGCAGAATCAAAATTCATAAAAACTGGTTTTCGTGTTACGGTTCCATTTGGAAAGAATAAAATCTATACAGCTGTTGTGTTAAAATTACATTCAAATCCTCCCACAGCCTATTCTGTTAAGTCCATTCATAGTATTTTAGACAAGAACGCTGTTGTAAATGCATATCAATTTAGGTTTTGGCAATGGATTTCTGAATATTATATGTGTAGTATTGGAGTGGTTATGAGTGCAGCGCTTCCAGCGGCTTTGCTTATAGAAAGCGAAACGACTGTTGGACTTTTGCCAGAAGTCGATCTTCAAAATCTAAACCTAACAGACGATCAGTATTTGATAGTGGAGGCCCTTTTGCAACAGTCTAGGCTTAGAATCAAGGACATTCAAGCCATTGTGAATAAAAAAAATATTTTTCAGATTATCAATCCATTGATGGATTCTAAAATTTTAACGACTTCTCAAAATCTTATTGAAAAATTCAAACCCAAACTCCAAAGGTGCCTTCGAATCTCAAAAATTTATTCTACTGTCAATGCTTTAACAAGGCTAAAGTTGGAATTAGAGCGCGCAAAAAAATTACGTGCTATTGTTTTTGGTTATTTATCATTGTCTACGCACCAAAAGACTATTTCCGTATCGGATCTAAAATTACAAACTAATGCTAGTTCTTCGCAAATTAAGGTATTGATTGACAAGGGTGTTTTTGAAGATTATTATATTGAAATCGATCGTATTAAATATGAAAATTTAGAAATTGGGCATAATATTAATTTGAGCGCTGCTCAATCTACGGCTTTTGAAACCCTCAATAAATCCTTAGAAACCAAAGCAGTCTGTCTTTTTCACGGCATCACATCATCTGGTAAAACGGAAATTTACATAAAAAAAATTGAATCGGTTCTAAGCCATGGAAAACAGGCCTTGTTTTTGGTGCCAGAAATTGCATTAACTTCTCAGCTAGTGTTTCGACTGAAGCAGTTCTTTGGCTCGCAAGTTGTGGTTTATCACTCTCGTTTTAGTCCCAACGAGCGCGTCGAAATATGGCGCAAGGTTTTATACAACTCTAAATATGCAAAAGTTATTATCGGCGCTAGATCGTCTTTATTTCTTCCTTTTTCAAACTTAGGCCTTATAGTTGTCGATGAGGAGCACGAACCCTCATATAAACAATTTGATCCGGCGCCCCGCTATCATGCGCGAGATAGCGCTATTGTATTGGCTGGTTTTTTCAAGGCCAAAACAATATTGGGCTCTGCAACGCCTAGCATTGAAACTTATTTTAATGCAAAAATTGAAAATAAATATGGTTATGTATTTTTAAACAAGCGGTACAATAAGGCGAAATTACCAAAAATTGAATTGGTTGACCTAAGTGATAAATACAAGCGAAAACGCATGAAGGGTCATTTCAGTGATCGCCTGATCACTGAAATCAAGAACAGTCTAGAATCAGGGCATCAAGTAATTTTATTTCAGAATAGGCGTGGCTACGCGCCAGTACTGTCGTGCAATAGCTGTGGGTATATACCACAATGTTCCAATTGCGACGTCAGCCTGACATATCACCAATACAGCAAACAGTTGCGCTGTCACTATTGTAGTTATACGATTGCTCTTAAGACTGATTGTAGTTCCTGTGGGAGCCACGATTTAGATCACAAGGGCTTTGGCACCGAACAAATTCAAGAAGAAGCACAAGCGCTATTTCCCAAAGCTTCTATTGGTCGAATGGATTTTGATACAACGCGCGGTAAATATGGCTATGAACGCATCATACAAAGCTTTGAAAAACAAAATATAGATATATTAGTTGGAACCCAAATGCTAACCAAAGGATTGGATTTTAGAAATGTCAAACTTGTAGGCGTCTTAAACGCAGACCAATTGATTAATTTTCCAGATTTTAGGTCTCACGAAAGAAGTTTTCAATTATTACAACAAGTTTCGGGTCGGGCGGGTCGTACAGACGTTAGAGGCATAGTACTAATTCAATCTTTTAATCCTAATCACAATATTTTGCAACAGGTTTCTACAAATGATTACCAAAAGATGTTTAAGGAGCAAGCCTATCAGCGCCACACCTATAAATATCCTCCTTACTGCAGATTGATTAAGCTGACTTTAAAGCACAGAGATTTCAGCCTTGTAAATGAAGGGGCTGATTGGCTCAAGTCAGCACTTTTTCAAGTTTTCGGAGACTGTGTTCTGGGTCCTGAGTTTCCTCCAATTCCCAGGATTAGAAATTTGTACCACAAAAATATTTTGATTAAAATTCCCAGTGAGCAGTCGCTAAAGAAAACAAAGGAGATTTTGACAAAAATAAAAAATAGCTTTGTAAGAACGGCTGTTTTTCGTCCTGTTAAACTGCTTGTTAATGTAGATAACTATTGAAATTAATACTAATTGACAGCATCTAAAGCTTGGCTCAAATGTTGTTTTTTATTTCGACTTAGTGGAATTTGGAAGTTGTCAATTTCCACAAATCGACTATTGTATCGCTCTATTTTTTTGAGATTAATAATATAAGATTTGTGGATTCTAAGAAATTTTCCATTCGGTAAGTCATTTTCAAAGGCTTTCATAGTAGATAAAATTACATAGCTGCCATTGTTTGTAATTAATTTCACATAATCTCCTAGGGCTTCTATCCATTTTATGTCTTTAATAAAAACTTTTCTTTTTTTAAGATTGCTTTTTACAAAAATGTGTTGGTTTTCTTTTGGGGATTTAAGCGTTGGTGTTATGTTAGATTTTGTAAGTGTTTTTTGAATTGCAGCATTAAATAGTGCTTGATCCAAAGGTTTTGAAAGAAAGTCAACTACTGAGTAGCGATATGATATAAAAGCCTTTTCTGTATTTTTAGATACTATTATAACATTGGGAACAGAAATATTAGAAGCATCCAAAATATCTAAAAACTCAAAACCTGCAATTTTTGGCATGTCAATTTCAAGAAAAATTAGGTCTACTTCGGTATTTATTAAAAATTCATTCGCTTCAATACAAGAGCTGAATTCTGCAAGTAAATTGATATTGGGGTGGTCATTCGATTTTTTGACAGTGTCCATGCGCTGGAGAGCGTTAGGGTCGATAACAATAGAATTTAATGTCATAATAAATTGGTTAGTATCACTGTAGTTTAGACTTAAATGGGTACAATATTAAATAAATTAATCGATTAAAACCAAGAAAATACGTTAAAATACATTTTTTGAGATTGTTAAAAAGATGAAGTTTGTGTTGTCAAAAAGGCAATTATTACTTATGTTTGCACGCATTTTAAAACATAATTTATGAATCATTACGAAACTGTTTTCATCTTGAATCCCGTTTTATCTGATGAACAGATAAAGGAAACAGTAAAGAAATATGAAGATTTTCTCGTTTCTAAAGGAGCTAAGATGGTATCGAAAGAAGATTGGGGGCTAAAGAAATTAGCCTATCCTATCCAAAATAAAAAAAGTGGTTTTTACCATCTTTTTGAATACACAGCTCCCGGAGAAGCCATTGGCCTTTTGGAAGTTGAATTTAGACGTGACGAACGCTTTATGCGATATTTGTCTGTCAAATTAGACAAACACGCCATTTCATGGGCAGAACGAAGAAGAGAAAAACTTAAACAAAAAGCTTAATTATGTCATTAGAACAACAAGCCAAAGGAAAAAAAAGTGGGGAAATTAGATATTTAACCCCTTTAAACATTGATACCAACAAGGCCAAAAAATACTGCCGTTTCAAAAAATCAGGCATTAAATATATTGATTATAAAGATCCGGATTTTCTTTTAAAATTCGTTAATGAACAAGGAAAGTTATTACCAAGACGCTTGACAGGAACTTCTCTTAAGTACCAAAGAAAAGTTTCTGTTGCTGTCAAAAGAGCACGTCATTTGGCGTTGATGCCTTACGTTGCAGATTTACTAAAATAAAATTCTAATAACTATGGAACTAATATTAAAACAAGACGTAGAGGGATTGGGTTTTAAAGACGATGTTGTAACAGTGAAAAATGGTTATGGTAGAAACTTTTTAATTCCTGGAGGTCAGGCAATACTTGCCACAACTTCTGCCAAGAAAGTGTTGGCTGAAAATTTAAAACAGCGTACATTTAAAGAAAAGAAAGTCATTGAAGACGCCCAAAAAGTAGCGGAAGCCCTAAGTGAATTAGAGCTTAAGATTGAAGCAAAGGTCGGCAGTGGCGATAAGATTTTTGGATCTATCAATAACAGCGATGTATCAGATGCACTTGATAAAGCAGGTCAGTACATCGATAAGAAGTTTATTATTGTTGCTGGCGGTAATATAAAACGTTTGGGAAAATATAATGCCCAAGTTCGTTTACACCGCGATGTAAGCGTTGAACTGTCTTTTGAAATTATTGCTGAAAAAGCATAACTTAAACGTGAGTTTAAAAAATTTAAAAGGTCTGTTACTTTCAACAGACCTTTTTTGCTTAGTTATAGGATATGAAATACAGACGCCTTAGCAAAGAACAATTTGAAGAATTGCACACAGAATTTATAAATTTTTTGGCGACCCAATCTGTAACATCAACTGAATGGGAAAAATTAAAATCTAAAAAATCCGCTTTGGTAGAAGCTGAATTGGATGTCTTTAGTGATTTGGTTTGGGAAGGTGTGTTGGACAAAGTAAATTATCTAGAAAATATTGCGCCACAGCATTTGTATTTATTTCATATAAAAAAAAACAGTATCGAGCTGATTGGACTAAAAGTTAATATTGACAACGTTGACTTGACTACTAAAACAGGCTTCTCATGGCTTCGTGATAATTTGATGTCAGATCACTTAGAACTTTTCGACTCTGAAAAGGTAATAAAAGGGGATAAGAAAAGCAGTATTTTTGAATTGATTGAAAAAGGTGCTCAGATTACGAAAGGCGAATTGTTTAAGTATTTTAAGCAACTCATTGGATAGCGTTACAAAAAATTAGATATTTGTTATAAAAAGGTGTTATGGCTTCTAAACCACGCATTTGTAAGGGCACACGAGACTTCAATTCGCAGGAAATTGCAAAACGCGAATACATTTTTAGTACCATAAAATCAAATTTTAAACGCTTCGGTTTTTCGCCCATTGAAACCCCAAGTTTTGAATTGTCTGAAACCTTACTTGGTAAATATGGTGAAGAGGGAGACCGCTTGATTTTCAAGATTTTAAATTCTGGTGAAAAGGTCAAAAAAGCGGACATAACAGCTTTAAAAACCAATCAACTTGTACGCTTTTCGAATTCCTTATCTGAAAAAGCATTGCGTTATGATTTGACTGTACCTTTTGCGCGCTATGTTGTTCAAAACCAAAATGAAATAACATTTCCTTTTAAGCGCTATCAAATTCAAGCTGTATGGCGAGCTGACAGGCCACAAAGAGGCAGATTTCAAGAGTTTTACCAATGTGACGCAGATGCTGTGGGATCTAATTCTTTGTGGCAAGAAGTTGAATTTATTCAGTTATATGATGCTGTTTTTACCGATCTCAAATTAAAAGGAGTCCGCATTAAAATTAACAATAGAAAAATCCTTACAGCCATTGCTGAAATTATTGGAGCCCAAGACAAACTCAT
>MDSV01166750.1_pt1 | contig 10077 bp, 5 predicted proteins | sample 810851 | NCBI WGS metagenome assembly MDSV01 (sample SAMN05326640, study PRJNA326480) | marine metagenome | isolation source: seawater | place: Atlantic Ocean: North East | collected 2012
ACTTAAGCTGTATACAACAAACTTACTTTCACTCGTTTTTACATTTTTGTCTGAACAAGATAAAAGTACTATTAATAGAATAATTGAAAATCTATAAAAGATCATAATTATAAAATTAAAATTTTATCTAATGAATTTACTTTAAAATTGGGAATATTCTATTCTTGATAAACTCTGACATAATCTACCTCCATTGTGTCAAAGTTGAAATCAGAAGCAATTGTGCCTCCCATATCACCACCCATAGCAACATTTAAAATAATATAGAAATTCCAGTTAAAAGGGATTGAGCATGAATTACCAACAACATGGTATGGTTTGTCGTCAACATAAAATGTTAAAGCTTGAGGAGTCCACACTACAGAATAAACATGAAAATTTGTAGTAACATCGTTGTAATCATTTGTGATTGCAGTATCTCCATTACCTGCATATCTATCTGGAAAATGTACAGTTGCTTGAACTCTATTTGCATTATTTCCTGTATGTTCGAGAATATCAACTTCTCCACATGCAGGCCAATCGACTGAAGAATAATTTGAACCAAGCATCCAAAGAGCAGGCCATGTACCTCCTTTACTAGGCATTTTAGCTCTAATATCAACCCTACCATAGGTGAAATCTAACTTTGTGTATGTCCTAACTCTTGCAGATGTATACTCCTTACCTCCGTAACTTTCTTTTTTGGCAGTTATTTTTAAAACTCCATTTTCAACTTTTGCGTTATCAAGACGATCAGTTGTAGCTTGTTTTTCATTGTTATACCACTGATTTCTAACTTCGTATTGCCATTTATTTGAATCTAATTTTCCAGTGTAGTTAAATTCATCTGACCATATTAATTTAGTATATCTGTCTTTAGAAGCTACTGACGAAACCTCTTGGCTAGTAAGCCAAACATACCAAGCAGTTCCTTGTGTGTCTACACTTCTAAATAATATATTATTTTCATCAGAACATTCAATTGTGTAAGCATGTTGACCAACAAAAAATCCAACAAAACCTTTTTCAGAAAACTCTAAAATATCTTTATCATTCTCTTTTTTAGTAAAATATGTAGTTGAATAATTTTGAAGAGTATAATTTTCAATTTCTTTTGATGAATTTTCAGACTGACCTGTATTACCAAAAGTTCCTTTTAAATAAGATGCTTTACCATAAACATTACCATTTGTTTTATGGCTATAAGTACCATCAGATTTAAATGTATATTCATCATCATAGAAACCAACATTATTTTTTGAAAAAGCATAGGCTTCCCACCATGCTGGATAATTAAAATTAGGATCACCATTAGAAAAGTGGCCATCAAAAGCAGCGTTAATTTTCCAAGTCTTCTCAGAACCACCAGATAAAAGATTAACTAAATCAGCATTTGGTTCAGGCTTAACGTATACAGTAATTTTTTTATCAGCAGAGATATAATCGTTGGTTGATGAATACGCTAAAACTTTAACATCATAAGATTTTGTACCAACATCAGAATAAGTGTACTCAACAGCACCATTGGATGAATTTTTAGAATCACCTGTTCCAAATCTGAAGCTATAATTTACAGCATTTGTTGCACTTGCAGAAAATTTTACAAGTCCTTTACCATCACCATTTGGATTAGAAGAATCCGAGCCAACAATTTCTACATTAAATGTGAGATTAGTTGGAATTATATTACTGGGCGGATTTGTACCACCTCCTCCTCCAGGATTATTACCTCCATTATCTCCTCCAGAGCATGAGAATACAAGTAAAAGAATACAAAGAAATTTAGACATGAATAATGTACGATTGATAATAAGATTTATTTCTCTTTTCATTGATAATATAATTACCAGCTCTAATTTAATGAATCTTCGAGAGGTTTTAAAAAACCTCTCGAGATTCAAATAAACACATGAAATAAAAAATTTTCAAATATTAATTAGTCTGTTTGACCTAGTAATACAAACCAAGCATTGTTTTCACCAGCAAAAGTGGTTTTCACAAATAAAGTAGTACTAGTTCTTGCCAAAATTTGGTAAGATCCATTAGCAACACAAAATCCTAAAAATCCTTTGTCTATAGAGATAGTTTCAACACCACCTGGAGCAGATAAAGTATAATTAGATTGATATGTTTCTAAAGGATAATTTTCGTGTTCATTACAACAAGCATTAGTGACAGCACCTTTGTCACCCCACCAGCTTTGAAGAGCAGGAGCTTTTCCAAAGACCTCTCCATCAGCACCAGTATCGTGATTGAATGTTCCTCCACTGTTATATCGACTGAAAGTATATCTGTCATCATACATACCTGAAGTTTCTTTGTCATATGGATTAGCAGACCACCAAACACCTGATGTAGCATCAAGTGGGCCAACACCAAAGTGAGCACCTTCTTCAGCTAAAACTCTTAGTGGTTTATCTGACAAAATACTTACTAATTCAGCTGGAGGTGAATAAACAGAAAGAACTGTTACAGTTTGAGACAAACTAGTTGTTGTACCAGCCATTCCCATTGCAATAACAGCAACTGTATAATCATGAGTTCCAACTTTTGCAAAGTTGTAAGTCATTTTACCATCCGCAGCCAAAGTTTCCTGACCGTTATAAACAAATTTATAATTGACAGCACCTGTTGCGCTTGCAGAGAAATGAACAGTTCCAGAACCGTCACCAGTTCCACCGCCAACAATCTCCACTGACATCTGTAAATTAGATGGAGCTACTATATCTCCAAATTCAAATTCAGATTCTTCAGAAAAACTATCAATTTCACAGCTTACCATCGCTAATGCGATGATAAAAGCTGTAAAAGATTTAAAAAGTATATTAATTTTTTTCATAATTAATTAATTTATTTAACAAGTTTAAATGACCACCATGCACCTGCAGCAAACTCAATTGTTACAGAAATTGTGTTGTCGTCAATAAACGATACATTATACGTCCTTGATGCAGGAGCATCAGCATTATTACCAATCTCACCGTTGTTAGTTGCTTTAGGTAATCCTATGAAGGCACCAACACCATCAAGCATAATTTTACCAGAAACATCATCATACAAGAATGTGTGAGATCCAGAAACGTGAGGATCAACAGGCGTTGCACAACCGTCAGCGGCTACACCTTGCCAAGCTTCAACCCATGTTTGATCTTGCATTTTAATAGTGAATGTACCATCAGAATTGAAAATATATTCATCATCAAAATAACAAGCTCTAGTAGTAACATCATCCGCACTACTTTGCCACCAGTCACCATTGTTTGGTGCTGGTCCAACTTTTAATGCTCCAGCTTCAGGTGCCATCTTCCAAGTACCATCAATTTTTTGAGATACTTTTACAATTTTAGCATTCCACCAAGCACCAGAAGCAAATTCAACACCTAAAAGCGCTGTGTTTGCATCAATATATACAATCTTGTATGTAACAGATGATGGAGCATCAGCAGGATTGCTAAGCTCACCATTGTTAGTTGCTTTTGGTACACCAATATGAGCTCCAACTCCATTAAGAGTTACAGTTTCATTAACTGGATCATAATTATATGTTGCAGTTGCGTTTCCACTGCCATCATGAGGAGCAACAGGTGTTGCACAACCATCAGCAGAAGCTCCTTGCCATGCCTCAACCCAAGTTGATCCACCCATAAGATTTGCAAAAGAACCGTCTTTACCAAACACATACGAATCATCAAAGAAACAAGATCTTGTAGTTAAATCATCAGCAGAACTACCCCACCAATCTCCATTGTCAAACGCAGGTCCAACTTTAACGGCATAAGCTTCTTGAGCTAGTTGCCACACACCCATTAATTGAACAGGTGATACAGTCTTTCTCTCTAACTGGAAAGTCCACCAAGCACCAGCTGCAAATTCGATTGCAAATGTTGCAGTATTTCCATCAGATGATAATTCAACACCATAACTTCTTGTTACAGGAACATTATCGTTAGATGAAAGTTCTCCGTTGTTAGTTGCTTTAGGAATTCCAATAAAAGATCCTTTTCCTATTAATGTAACTGTATTTGTACTTTGATCATGAACGAATGAGTACGTTCCAGCTCCATCATGAGGAGCAACTGGAGCAGCACAACCATCAGCAGATGCACCTTGCCATGCTTCAACCCATGTTTGATCTCCCATTGAAATTTGGAAAGATCCGTCAGAATTAAATATAAAGTCATCATCAAAGAAACATGCTCTTCCAGTAACGTCATCAGCAGAACTTTGCCACCAATCACCATTTCCTTTTGCAGGTCCTACTTTTAAAGCGCCAGCAACTTTTTTGACTTGCCATTTACCAGCAAGAGGAGTTGGTTGAGATGGGTTTTTATAGAAATATATATTATCAATAAACACAGTTCCAAATCCACCTGCATTCCAAGGTGAACCTACAAACTTAAATTGATGAATATCACTCATATCAAGTCCTTGATCAGTAAAATCAGAAATTGGAATTTCAATTGTTGTCCATTCATCCTTCGTTAGTGTTTTAGTAACTGATTTTTCACCAGAACCAACGCTAATTGGGAATATTTCTAAAGCTTCAAGATCAGCTGTCCAAACATCCATATGCAGATACTGCATATTTGAAACATTTTGAGCTGCAGCGAACTGAACCCCTTGATAATTTAATTTTGCATACTGAATCATTTTATCACCATTCAAATCAAACTCATTGTAAGAAGTTGTTTGACCCCAATTAGGATAAAAGTCAGTTCCAGATAAATCAGTATACTTACTACTGTATATCGAAACTACATCATTAATATTTCTACTAGGTTGATCAGGAGCTGATACAACTGGTGCCATGATTGCGGTAACTTCAAATTCTTGAGCGAATTCGGTTACGGCAATTGCTGCACCTTTAGCAACAACTTTTACATTGTATGTTCCAGCTTCTGCATATTGATATGTTAAAGCATCTCCAATATTAGCAGTTACTGGATCTACACCTGCTATTCCAGGATGAAATTCATACATGGTAGCAAAATCAGCAGTAGCAGTAACATTTACTAGTTTAGAAATAGTTTCAGAATTTAAAATTTCAACTACTAAATTTTCAGGAGCTTTAAATGAAACCGTTAATGGTACATCTCCTGTAGCAGTTAAATTATTTAAACCTTTTGCAGTAACCTTTACAGTGTAAGAGCCTTCAGTATACGTATGCTGAACACTTCCTCCTACGTTGAAACTTGATGATGGTTCAGAACCATCTCCATAATCTACAACAAAACTCATAGCATTATCAGCAGAAGGAGTTATTGTAACTTGTCCTGTATTATCTTGTGTAACAATAAAGGCTGCACTCACATTTGATGGAGGCACAACACTTGATGCAAAATCAGTGTTATCACTAAAATCTTCATCACAACCTACTAGGAAGAAGATGAGAAATAGAGAACCTAATAATTTATAAATTGTTTTCATATTCATTCGTATTAGTAACCTGGGTTTTGAGTTAAGTTAGATACATCAATTTCAGTTTGAGGAATTGGAAATACTTCATGTTTTCCAGCAACAAAACCTGAAATTTTAGCGGCAGCCTGACCAGTTCTTACTAAATCGTAGAATCTATGTCCTTCTCCAGCTAATTCTAATCTTCTCTCATCCCAGATTTCTTGGGTTAGAGTTGATCCTGTAGAGCTTGATGCATTAGAACTATTTCCATATGCTCTAGCTCTTACCTGATTTAAATAATTTTGAGCTTTAGTATCGTTAGAAGCAGTTGCTCTATTGTTAGCTTCAGCAGCCATTAGAAGAACATCGGCATATCTAATATATCTAAAGTTTGTCTCGTAATTAAGTTCCTGTTGAGCTTGACTTTCACCTGCTCTAGGAATGTATTTATTATTAAAGTAACCTGTGTGCTCATAACCAGTAGTATATTTAGCACCAGTACTAGCAGCCCAAGCTTCGATATCTAGGATAGAAACATCTTTTCTCTTATCACCAGCTGAATATGCATCTACTAAGTCTTGAGTAGGTACATTAAAGCTCCATCCTGAAGAATATAATGGGCCTGAATAACCTCTAATACCGTGGTGTATTACACCAAAGTTACCTTCAGTACCTTGAGGAACATAACCCCAATCCCACCAGTTTGATCCTTTTGAATGTTGAATCTCATAAACAGATTCTGCTCCATTTTCACCTCCCTTAAGGAAAGTAGATTGAGGATCAGCAGGTAAAGTATAAAGACCGATTAACGGCTCAAGAATACCAGCAGCTTCATCAAACTTATCTTGAAATAAATATACTTTACCAAGTAAAGCATGAGCTGTTAATGAAGTAGCTCTTCCATTAGTACTTTTAGAAAGAGGCAGTGCAGAAATAGCAGCTTGTAAATCAGACTCAATTAAAGCATAAACTTCAGATTGAGGAGATCTAGATAAAGTTCCAGAGTCACCAGCAGTTAATCTTGAATTAGTAAATACTGGTACATCACCAAATATTTTAGTTAACTCAAAATAAAAGAATGCTCTCAAGAAATGAACTTCACCATAAAGCTCAGATTTTCTTGAAAAATCCATTTTATCTTTATTTTCAACCATATAATTAGCTCTATTAATACCTTCATACATGTATTGCCAAATTCTAGTTAATTGATCATTTTCAGCATCATGAATCATGTCGTCAATTTTCTGAAGACCAATAACATCAGTAGCACTTTCACCACCACATAATGAATTTTCAGAAGCAATTTCACCAATCATGAAGTTGTATAATGTCCACTGAGTAACATCATAAACTCCAACTAATGCAGCTTCGTAGTCATTACTAGATTTGAAATAATCATCTGCTACAATATTGTAAGTTTCAGATGCCTCGTAGTCAACGAACTCATCACAACTAACAATTCCGAATGTTAGTGTTGATACAATAAATAGTTTATAAATAATATTTTTCATTTTCATACGTTTTAAAATTTAACATTAAGACCAACTGAAACAATTCTTGGTGTTGGATAGTTTCCTCTATCGATACCACTACCTAGAACACCACCAGACATTTCAGGATCGTAACCTGTGTAGTCTGTAATTGTTAAAAGATTTTTCCCTTGTAAGTATAGTCTTACACTGTCAAAAGCAGAACTTTCATTTAAATCAAAATTGTAACCTAATTGTACATTTTTAATTTTTATAAAACTTCCATCTTCAACATATCTATCAGAAGCTCTAGTATTATTGTTACCATCAACAAATGCGTATCTAGGCTCTGTATTGCTAGTTCCCTCACCAGTCCATCTGTCAAGTACTCTAGCAAACTTATTTGTATAGTTTAGATTTCTTTCATAAGCTCTATACACATCATTTCCAAAAGAACCATATGTAAAGACACTTAAATCAAAATTATAAACATTAAGGTTTAAATTCCATCCTAATGTAAAATCAGCAAAAGGATCACCAATCTTAGTTCTGTCATCAGCATTAATTACGCCATTACCATCAACATCAACAAATCTTATATCACCAGGTTGTGCATTTTGCTGAGTAGCATGAGCATCAACTTCTCCTTGGTTTTGGAAAATACCATTTGTCTTATATCCCCAAAAAATACCCGGAGATTCTCCTTCTCTAAACTGAGTAAGATTTTTATATGGAATACCATATCCAGCACCCCAAATATATTTATCTCCATTTGCAATCTCAGTAACCATATTATCAGCTGTAGTGAAACTTACACTAGTATTTAAACTAACATTTTCACTAAAGTCGTTTGAGTAACCAAGATTAATATCAATACCAGTAGTTTCCGTGCTTCCAATGTTTGCCGCAGGATAAACTGGAGTACCTAGGTATAGAGATAATGTTGGATTAAATAATAAATCTTCTGTTGATTTTTCAAAATAATCAAAAGCTAAAGAAACTTTCGAATCAAACATTCTTAAATCAAATCCAACATTCATTTGAACCTGATTTTCCCATGAAACATCCAAGTTAGGGATTGCTAACAAAGTAGAACCAGCAGTTATATTATCTCCAAATGTATACTTTGGAAAAGTTGAAATAGTCGCAAATTGTGGACTAATATTATCATTACCTACGATACCATAACTTGCTCTAACTTTAAAGAAGTTTACAGCTTCAGATTCAAAGAAATCTTCATTAGACATAACCCATCCTAATGATGCTGATGGGAAATATCCAAACTTATTATTTTCACCAAAACTTGTTGAACCATCTCTTCTCATTGTGAAAGAAGCTAAATACTTTTCATTATAATCATATTCAGCTCTTGCCATAAAAGAAATTTTTCTTCCAACAGAGTTCCAAGATGAAGTTGTTTGAAATTCTTGAGTTCCTGTAGCTGAACTAATATCAGCAAATTTCCAAGAGTTAAAAGGTACATCAACAGCTGAACCATAAAGTCCTTGTCCTGTATTCTTAGTCATAGAGAAACCAGCAAAAACACTAAAATTGTGCTCATTATCTACTGAAAAACTATAGTTACCTAAAACTTCAAAGTTATATCTAAAATACTCTACAGAACCTTCATTAACTCTGTTGTGAGTTTGCGTAGATTCACCTGTAGCTGGATCTACACTCACTATAGGAGATCCATCAGCTAAAGCATTTGTTTGGTTATGCCCTGCACCATAATATACTAATGGTGAAAAGCTTTTATCTTTTATATCTACGTAATTATATCCTAATCTACCTGTAATAGAAAAATCTTTAAATACATCGTACTCCAGCTCAACTTTTCCAGTAATCTTATTAACATTACTTTCATTATAGCTATTTGAGATTTGAGCAAGTGGATTTTTTACTTCCTGAGTAATTGTATTACTTGTTCCAAAATTACCATTCGCATCATATACAGGTGTTGTTGGACTCATGTTTAATGCATTAAATAACACATCACCTAGTCCACTACCTTTTTCATTTGAGTACGTATTATATACTCTAGCAGTTAACTTGTCAGTTAAATCAACATCAACATTGGTAGTGAAATTGAATCTGTCAAAAAAACTTTTGTCCTCGCCATATAAAATACCTTCTTGAGAGGTATATCCAGTAGCTAGATAATAAGAAACTGATTCTGATCCTCCTCTAGCAGAGAAGTTATTTTGAATAATTGGAGCATCTGTTCTTAAAACTTCTTTTTGCCAATCTGTACCACTGCCTAATCCCAATAAATTATTAAAAATTACAGGGCCACCTGACGCAACACTACCTTCATTAAGGATAGCAGCATATTCAGTTGCATTTAAAACTGCAATAGTTTTTTCAACTGATTGTTGACCGTAGCTTGAATCAAAAGAAAATTGTGTTTCTTGATTTCTTTTACCACTCTTAGTTGTAATTAAAATTACTCCATTACCACCTTCAACACCATATAAAGCAGTTGTTGAGGCATCTTTAAGTACAGAGATACTTTCAATGTTATTGGGATCTAAAGAAGCCATATCATCTAATGTTAGATTAATGCCATCAACTATTACAAGAGGATCATTTCCAGTATAAGAACTAATTCCTCTAATTAAAACAGTTGGTTTAGAACCAGGTGCACCACTTGCAATAACATTAATACCTGCTTGACCTTGAAGAGCATCTTCAACCCTTACAGGTTTTAATTTAGCAACTGATTCACCATCAACAGTTGTAACAGCACCAGAAATATTTGATGCTTTTTGTGAAACATATCCTAATAAAACAACTTCTTCAAGAGCTTCGACATCCTCTTCAAGAGAAATAGAAACATTAAATGAAGAAGAAACAGTGTATTCTAGGGTTTGATAACCTATATAAGAAAACACTAAAACATCTCCCGACTTTACGTCGTTTAGAGAGAAGTTTCCGTTAAAGTCTGTATTTGTTCCATTAGTTGTGTTTTTTACTATGACATTTACACCAGGGAGTGCATCATTTGTGTTGGCATCTGTAACAGAGCCTGAAAGTGATCCAGTCTGGGCTGTCATGAAAATGCACCCAAATAAAAATAGGATGCTTAAAATTCGACTTTTCATAAAACTTAACTTTTTAGTGACATAAACTTAATTCATTTTTCGTTTGAAAAAATATATAAAAACTATACAAAATGTGAATCTGATAATTTTAGAGGTAAAATATTATCAAAAGCATATTTTTTTGG
>MDSV01222706.1_pt1 | contig 10077 bp, 6 predicted proteins | sample 810851 | NCBI WGS metagenome assembly MDSV01 (sample SAMN05326640, study PRJNA326480) | marine metagenome | isolation source: seawater | place: Atlantic Ocean: North East | collected 2012
CGCACTCGCTCGACGCACCGCGTTCGGAGGATGCTCGACGCGTCGAAACGCGGGTTAACGGCGTGGGCGATCGCGTTCGCGGCGCTCGCGGGATACTGCGCGTGGGATGGGACGCTCTCGGGGGCGAACGCGTGGGCGAGAGATCGACAGCTGAGCGAACGGTACGCGCGAGGACGGGAATTGATGCGCACGGGAGAGACGGCGGAGAGGTACAGAAGGGCGGTGGAGGAGGCCAAGGGGACGCGGGTGAAGAAGGGGTGGTTCGGTGGCGGTGGGTGAGCGCTGGATGACGGTGGAAGTCGAGTCGATGATTCGATGATTTGACGATGAATGTTTGTTACAGGGGACACGCGGCGTCGTTTCGAGACGTCACCACGCGACGCTTTCGACGGTGTACGTGGTGGAGACGACGCCGTGTTGCTCGGGAAGGGGCGAGTTCTCGCCAACGTGGGCGAGCGCACCCTTGAGAGAGGCTAAAGATGTCATCATGTCGAGCATTTCGCTCGAGGCGTCTCTGAGCGAACGCACGACGTCGGAGACGTCGTCGGAGAGGGCGAGGGTGGTGAGCTGTGCGTCGAGCAAGGCTGAGGTCCAGTTCACCACGGAGCGCGCGCTCGGTACGCCGGGTTCCGAGAGCGTGTTGACGCGCGCGAAGAGTCCACTGGAAGAGGCGTAGAATTGCGCCCACGCGAGCAAATATTGCAAGAGGCAGACCGTCTCCTTCTTGGAGAGACTTCTCAAGACTCGCGAACCCACCGTGGGATCCAACGGTCGCGCGACGAGCGCGTGGATTTGTTGCGCCCACGGGGCGAACTCGTCATAGGCGCGCACCAACAGATTCGCTCTCGCGTATAAATCATGTCTAGCTTCGACGCCGAGTTTGTCATTCGACGCGCACCCTTCAGCCTCTTTGAGCACCCGCTCCGCCTCCTTCTTTTTCATCGTCGCCCGTTTCTTCACGCCCGGATCGTCCGCGTCTCGCGAAAAACTGGCTCGTAGAATCGCGATGGTGTCGTCCGGCGAGACATCCTTCGCGTGCACCAAAAAGTCCTTGATTTCATCCAACATGTCCTCCTCGAGGAGCGCCGCCACCACCCTCGGCGCCGAGGTGGACCCTTGGATGTGCCCGCCCGCGAGCAACATCGAGACTGGCGCCCACGCGCGGTGAGTCAAGCCACCACTTATCGCACTGTCTATGAGAATTTGTGGAACTGGAAGGTTCTTCATGAGTGCTTCCAACGCCGCGCCCGCCTTTTTGTTGCCGCTCGACAAAGCCTCGGCAGTGGATGCTATTTTGTCTTCCATGGCTTGCGTGGAGTCTTCTTCCCAATCACGTCCTAGACTAACCACTCCTTGTGCGTCTAGTTTCAAAGCATCCAATTTCCATTTCGGTGTGATGGTTGCGTGCCGTTGCCCAGCGTTAGAGGTTGACCCGACACCAGCGCCCAACACTCGAACGGCGGCGGCACTTGACGATGGTTGAGAGTGTACGCTAAGTGAACCAACGAGAGAAGCCAAAGAGAGTTCGGGTAAGTCAAACTGCACTGAAAGCACCTGATCAGAGAGACCAACAATCAAGCTACCGGAAGTTGCCGCGAGACTCACGCCTGAAGTCCGTCCAACACCGTGTTCGAGACCTTGACTGACGTCCTCGGCTAAATGAACGGCGCCGTAGCGCGAGTCGAACACAGCCACGATTACCGTGTTTTCCTCCTTGGAGTTCGCCACGATGGCATAATAATCTTGCGAAAGACATAAAGATGCCGCACTAGCTAAGTTGGACATCGTGTCGCTCTTCTTCCTGCGCTTACCAGTCGTCGCTTCGTCGCCCTGAACATCGAGTCCGTCGAGCATCAACTGTTGCATGATCGCGCCGTCACTCACGTCGTGTAACGCCCACGCGCCGTCGTCCCATAGGATCATGAAAGTATTACCATCACTCGCTGCGCTCACCACCTTCGCCTTTTCGTTCTGTGTGGGATGATTGACATCTAACTCCCACGCTACCTCGACGCGTCGCTCGGCAGCTTTGCTCACCAGAAACGCCGCTATTTTACGCTTCTTCAAGTTTGCATCCGTCGTCACCACGAGCACACCGACGGATTCAGGAAGCGACGAGACCGTCTCCACGCGTCGAGATCCCGTTTTCTCGCGCGCATCGTGAATCAACCGTGCCGAGGCGTCAAAAAGCTGCACGTCGCCCGTGGTGGCCACAACCATCGCGCCGTCCTCCACAGCCACCACCTCTCGCACATCGGCACCACCTCGTACAGCGATCCTCGCGCTCGTTTCCTTCGACGCTTCACCCACCGTCGCCGCGTTCGCGCTCTCTTCTTCGCTCCACACGCACAGATCCACCTCTCCGCTCGCGCGTTCGCTCTCCACGCAGGCGTAATACCTCGCCCGCGAGCCATCGCACGCCACCGCGCACGCGAAGGCACGTCCTCGATCTAACGCCCACGTCCGAACTCGTCCCTGCGCGCACAAAAGTCATCAACGTCAGTGCTCACTCCTCAAGTCGCGCGTCGCGATGGCTGGCGGCGCCAAAGGCGCGCGTCTGTACCGAACCACGGCCAGCCGCCACTTTCGCCGTTGGAGGTTCGCTCGCGCGCGTCGCCGCCGAGGGGCGCGTCGCGGCGATAAAACGCGCGCTCTGAGCGCAGGACGCGAGTATTTCTGCGCGTGGGTCGCGCGGTTCGCGCGGTAAAACGTCATCGCACCTCTCTATCGACGTCGTACGCGACGACACCGTCTTTCGCCACTGTGCTGGCGCATCGGCCTTCGCCGCAGCTCGCGACGCCGAGGAGGGCGTTGTGCGAGTGCGCGCCGAGAGAGACGGTGCGCATGACGATGAGCTGTTCTTCAATCGCCGGCGTCCCGCGGACGAAGTTTTTGACGGAACGTCGCAAAGTGCCGCCATGGGTCCGGGAGTGTCTTTTCCTTTGCTCGCGCCGCCGCGTCGTGTTCTTTCTAGCCTAATGTCTACTGTTACAAAGCTACGATTGGCGAGCTAGCTAGGAAATCTTCTCACCAGAATTTACTCTCAGCCCAAGCGGCGCCGTCGCACCACTCTGCGGGTTGATCCTGACCGTCGTTTCCTGGGTTAGTGTTTGAGCGCCAATATGGCGCAGTGTACTTTTCAGTGGAAAGGGTCAGCGTGCTCGCGGCGCTGATATCGAACTCGAGAGTATCCTCGTATCGACTATTTACTAGAGAACTCCAAACTTGGACGCCATCAATGGTGATGGTGAAGATGGCGCCACACTGTGGGTTATCTGCGTCACACAAGCCGCAACCGCCTTGGTCGCGGTCGCTGAAAGATTTACGCACAATGCCTGCTCGGGTCCTGAACGTCGAAAATTGAAGACTTGCAGCACGCATGGCGGTTAAATCGAATGTCGTCTGAGAACTTTCGGTTTCCCCGGGTATCATGCCGATCCCACGAGTAATATGATCGTAAGACTGCTTCGTTGCATCGCAGCTGGCGGAAGACCCCGAAAGACAAGGTTCCTCTCCGTAGAAGTTGATTTGCTTAAACTTTCCAGTGTAACCGGAGCAATCTAAGCACACATTGCCTTGTATACCAGTAACGAAGTTTGTCGTGGTATCAGCCTCCACATCAATCGTGTTGCCCAGGCTTGTTCCGAAGAGGCAAGAAGCATGAAGTGGCCGCAGTCTTGCGCCTGAGTCATCAACCTGTGTATCGATCGCTTGATCCATGCACGTCGTCGAAACAAATCCAAAATCCGCAAGTTTACAACCACTCGTTTCATCTGACGTGTAGAAATCTTCACACTCACAAGTGCCGGTAAGTTTATCGCATCGACCATGACCCGCACAATTATTCGGACAATATTGAAACTCGCATCCTTGTCCATAATATTTTGAAGCGCAGTAGCAATCTCCTGTGTTGAAATTGCAAGCACCCGCGGCGTTGCATTCGACTCTCGTTTTGCCGAATAGCGCGAGTAACTGCTGCTCGCGTGTTGTCTGATCTCTGTATTCCTGCGCAAAGTATTGTGCCTGAATGGCGTCACCACGACTCGGGATCGTCTCAGTGTAAAATGGCTCTTGCGCTCGCGCTTTTTCTCCATCTTCAGAACTTTCGAACTCGACGTACGCGGAACCGACTAGATGAGCTTGACTCAGTTCATCTCCTTCAATGGCCCAAGCTTCTGGCTGATCGCCGTTTGTCTCGCTAATCTTGACGTCGTACACCTGCAACCCCATAGCTTCATATTTCGCACGAATCGGAGCTGTCCCGGCTGAAGTGTCCAGCTTATGCGAAGAATTCCCTTCAAACACGATGTAGTTCTTTTTGCAAGCTTGCAACGCGCAATTTGTACCGAAGTATGGATAAATGCACGCGCATTTGCCTGTACCACCGGCGCAGTCTGTCTCACCGCTCTCGGGGTCATGAACGCATACCTGATCAGAATCGCACGCACCGTTACCAGAGCACGTCTTATTCACTACCGCGCCTCCAATCATCGTCTCTCCTGTCGGACAGTCCACCTTTGAACAATCAGCTCCGGTGTAAGGAGGCTCGCACTGGCACCTGGGCGGTAGCGTCTCCGTTGACGCACAATCGCCCTTGTTGTTGCATGAATTCGGACACTTTGATGCAAATTCAGACACCGAATCTTGTAATTCATTAACACGTGAAGTTAGAGACCCGCCAGCTCTCGTCATCTCTCTAGTTAGGATTGCGAGAGTATCGTCGTAGTCATAATCGATTCGCTCACAGCTGATGACGTGTATTTCCGGTAGTCCGTACTTTCCCGGTTCAGGATAGGGATAAGACTGCGACAAGTGCATCGCGACGCTGACTGGATACACAGCTTGAGTTTTCGTGATAGTGATGTTCACAGTGAGCATCGCAGTGGCCTGATCGAACCATAGAGGGTACGATGCGCTGAGCTCTGCAATTTCTTGCAGTCTTGCTGACTGAGAAACTATACGTCTGGTGACCTGCTCTAAAAATCCCGGAATGTCTTGCGTGTAAATCGCTGACACCACGAGGTCAGTGTATTCGAAATCTCGTGGAGAAACAATGACATCTTCCAGAGTTGCTCCGTACTCACCAAAGCCCAACCAGATTTCGTGCTCTTGAGAAATACCTATCAAGTCGCACGCTGCAATGAACCTATCGGTGTTCAATGCAGTCGAGTTGCATGGTGTGTATAACTTGATGACGATGATCTTTTCTCTCGATAGCATGTGAGACGCGCTGTCTGGAACATTCAAGCCAGCAATCGATGTGTGAACAGACGAGCCCGCGAACAGCGAGGAACCGAGCTTTTTGAAATACATCGACCATCCTCTGTCACTTACTCCTTGCAACGTTGGTGCAAAAGCACCACTCGTGGCGTCTTGCTGTTTCTGTAAGGCAACTTGCTCCTTTAAAGCTTGAATCATATCTAGATTCACGTCAGCGAGACCATTATCTTCTAAATACTGAATTGCGGCATCAACTTTCACTTCATCAATATCCGGCTGACTCGCAATTTCAATGAGGTCGTTGCGAAGTTCTTCATCATCTGCATTCAATGGGTTTCTATAATGGAAACCTTCGATTTCTGTCGGATTACTCACATTTCTATCTCTCATGGCTTCGCTCACCTTACTCACAGAACCCAAGTTTGTTACTTGCTCGTATTTCTTGAAAATTTGAAAAGCGTTATCCCAGTGAAAGGATTTATCCACAAGAAGCGCAGTTTCTTCCGTCGTTACGTCTATCGTGAAATCATGTCTAATTGGAAGAGTACTCCCATCTGTTATCTCAAATTCAACGTCATACGACGCACCCTCTGCACAACGTTCTGCGGCAGGATGCCACTTATTACTTCTGCATTTCACGTCTGATCTTAAAGGAGTGCCCGTCAGAAGGCGTGTTGTGGGATCGAACGCTAAAAATTGTGGTAATTTGATGGCCGTTATCTCCAAGTTGTCATTATCGCCCTCGTCTGGGTCTTCAACGGTGATAGTATATTTATACTGCCTATCCTGAACAGCGGTTGTCACCGGCGTACTCGTAACTGTAGGTTGATCAGCGTACGTAAATCCACGCTTCCGAGCACCAGCGACCGCACTCACCGCGTCAATGGCACAATCTGAAAATGGATGTTCTGTTGATTCGTCTCCACAAAACCCCGCTTGGAATCCACCGGTCGGTCCTCGCGCCACAGCGTCTGCCACACGGACAACATCTGGATCACCGATGATGACAGATACAGTCAAACCGACCCCAGATCCCGGCGGAGTCGTACACGTGAGTCCACCTGTGCAGGTATCAGTTTCGGTCGTACACCGGGAGGATGTCATTCGCAGATCTGTACACTCTTCATCCCCGATGAATACGGTTTTATCATCTGCAGAGCTTCCGAAATTTTCTCCAGTAATTGTGATTCGTGTACCGCCGCTTCTGGGTCCGATGGACGGCGTCACTTCAGTAATTATCACGCGTGCCTGAGGAATAATGAATGAATCCACCGCGATCCAACCAAATGGTCCTGAAGTGTAGTCGTAAATCTCTAGCTGAAACACTTCTCCGTAATACTGCTCTAGCAGTGCCTCCTCCCACTGCAGCGTTTCCCAAAATCGCCTCGCTCTGACTGGTTTCGTGAGAACTCTGTATCCGTCACTAATTCTCGTCAGTGCAACGCCAAGAATACCCTTACCGTGAGAAGACACATCGTAGGGATCTTCCGGTATATCCGGGATATCTTTCGTACCGCCGTTGGCGTTGAAAATGAGACTGCCCCGACCGAGCGCAAACGAAATGCTCTGCACACGTAACACACCGTGCACATCTTCTCTACGATCCGTCGGATAAGCGCTACATAATTGATAATCTCCACTGTGTGCCTCCAGAAAACATTTCTTCACGATGGCAAAGTTTGGTAAACCGCTGGACACCAATTTCCAGTTTGGCCAAAAAGTGCCCTCCTCGAAACCCAAACGCAGCGGAGGCAAATCGTATCTCTTCACGACGTAGTCGGGTAATTTATCTTTCCACTCACCGACGGGTAAACGCCATCCGTGAGTGCTGTACGCGGCGGTGACTTCTTTTTGCGCTTGCGTGGTCGGAACGCCGCCCGTCGTCGGCGCGAAAAAGCAATGCTCGAGGTTCGCTGCGACCGCCGCCTCGTACGTCAACGAGTACGTGCACCCGGCTGTATCCTCCGGATTGATGTACGGGGGACCGAACGACCTCCCCGTGTACGCATATCGAGCGAAACTAAACGCAGGATCCCCGACGTTCCCGTACGTATCCGTCGCTCGAATCCTCGGCAAACACCCGATGCTCCTAAACGAGTTCCCATCCGTCGACGGCCCGCACGGGTCGTCCGGATGGTCTGGATTATACCCCACGCCATCATACACGGTGTCCAATCCCCAGATTCCCTCGGCTCGACACACGCTCGACGCGACGAGCGCGCGCGCGAGGACGAGGACGACGCCTCGAGCGAGCGCCCGATGGAGACATTTCGCACGCGTTCTCCGCGCGTCTCGTCGTCGAATCGTCGTCACGGACGCCATGATGCGTCGCGCGCGTTCGTTTTCTACCACTTGGCTCTCGTTCACGCGTCCATGGTCGCTCAGACGTCGCGCGAGGCGGTCGTTGAATGCCGCGGCTAATCAACGGCCGTGACCATTTTTCTAAAGGACGAGTCGGGACGCCGGAACTAGAAACGAACGAGAAGCGTGATTCGCTACCATCTACCATTACACCACGCGCGTCTATCGGTTTATTTAAAATATCTCAATCATCTCCTCGCGTCTCCGCTCGCGTCGCGCCTTCGTCGTCGCGTCGTCTCTTCTCGCGCGACCGCGTCTCGACGAGCTCCAAACGAAGCCTCGGTTTGGTCGCCGCGAGCATCGCCCCCTCCAACGCCAAACGTCTCGCCATCGCCGCCTCTTCGTCATCTAAAGCTTCCATACCCTCCGCCTCTCTCTTCGCGTCCGCGGCGATCAACCCACTCGTCGTTCGCAGCGTCACCGTCTCGACGTCCGGGACGCCCGCCGGCGTTCGTCCTCTGTAATCCCACACCTCGCACGCGCATCGACCGTCGACGTACGCCGACGACAACCCGTCGAGCGCGCCGTCGCGAGGAATGACGCGCAAGTGTAACATCTCTCTCGCGAGCTCTCGCCACGCGCGATCGTACGCGTGCGCGAGGTGATCGAGCGCGCGAGACGCGCGCTCGAGTCGGTCGCTCCGTCTCGCGCCGGGCCACGGCGGACGCGGGCGCAGGACGAATCCGCGCGGGAGCAGGACGAGGGCGAACGACGGGGTGAGTGACGTCGTCTCGCTCGTCGTCGCCCGCTCGTCGAGCGTCGGTGACTCGGTCGACGGACGCATGGCGGCGGCTCGTCGGCGAGTGAGGCGCGGGCGCACCGCGAGCGCATCGAATCAATCGTTCGATCGGTCGGCACTCGGTGACGCGTCGGGACCGCATGCTCCGACGCGTCGCGGCGATCGCGCTGAGCCCGGGATTTGGCGCGTGCTGCGCGGGACTGAGCGCGTTCGGCGTGGTGGTGTGCGCGGCGCTGTCGCACCTGTTCGCCAAGCACTACCCGCATCTGGGAACGGATTGGAAAGCACCGGGCATGACGCACGAGATCGCGAGCGCCAACCTGGCGCAGGCGGCGGCGTTGTATGGATTGTTTCTCGGTCTCTCGATCGCGAGTTTATACGCCAATCGCTTTCGAGGTCGTCGATGAAGAAGAGGAGAGGGGACGAGGATTTCGCGCGGTTGTCGCGGGCGGTAGTTCACACTAGAAAATTGTACATAGAATTAATGAAACAATGAAACGCGATTCGGTCCACACCTACTTGAGCTCTAATACGCTCGCGAGGGCGGTCTCGGACATGATCACCCCCATGACTTGTTCCAATCTCGCGCGATCGGTGACGTAGAGAAAACCAATCAGACACTCGAGGGCGCTCGCGTTTCGATACGTCCCGTGACCGCCCTTGCCCTTCCCTTTCAAACGCGTCGGTATGTTACCGTACGCCGCATTTCGTCCCCACTTCACGATAGAGGTCTCCTCTTCGTTCAACGTCCCCTCGCTCACCAAGAGTCTCAATAAAAAATCCTGCGCCTCGGCGCGCGCCACTCGTTTCGTCTTCAAGTCGTATTCCAGCGGTTTCGAGGGCGGGTAAAACAACACCCCTCGAGCGTACATCTCGAACACAGCGTCGCCTAAAAACGCCAACGCGATCGGACTCCACTGCCTCGCCGATTTCCCACCCAAATCGACGAGATCCGGGGGCGTCCACACCCCGCCGTTCGGTTCCCTCGCGCTCGCCTCGGCGCTCGTCGCCACGCGTTCCAGCGTCTCTGCCATGCATTCGCGCGTCCTCGTCAGTCTCCCTCTTCGAATCACTCGACGCGATCGATCGATCGATGCGGCGACGCGCGACATCATCCAACGAACGCCTCTCCCTCGCGCACCTCGTCTCGGCGCGAGCATCGAATCCACGCGCGCGTCGTCCAGGTCCACCTCCACCCGCCGGCGTCCATTCCCATCCCCCCCGTCCCCCCCGTCCCCACCCTTGGCGCGTCTTCGCACGCCCGCGCGCGCCCGTCGCTCCCACCCGACGCGTTCATACGACACATTCGCGCCTTTTCGCACGCGCACCGTCGCCATCACGGCGTCGTGTGTCGTCATCCTCAACGTCATCCTCGACGCCCCGGCGGCTCGGCGCGCCGCGCGGGGTGGCCGTGTCTGTCTGTCCCACTACCGTCGAGTCACGACCCGTCGATCGGTCGATGCTCACACCGAGAAGGCGCGACCGACCGACCGATCGAACGAACCGGAACGAACCGACGACCGATCGATGAATGACGATCGAACGATCGATGACGATCGATCGATCGAGTGCTGTCGAGGTCGAGGTGAAGATTTGATGTGATTTGAAATGACGCGACGACGCGCGCGGGACTCGACGCGACTCGTCGGCGAGGGAGACCGCGCGAGGGAGCGCGAGCGCGCGAGTGGTGATGGTGGTGGTGTATAAACCCGAATTCGTCGCGCACGATGGGGGCGCGCCCATCTTCTCGGTGGACG
>MDSV01102287.1_pt1 | contig 10076 bp, 12 predicted proteins | sample 810851 | NCBI WGS metagenome assembly MDSV01 (sample SAMN05326640, study PRJNA326480) | marine metagenome | isolation source: seawater | place: Atlantic Ocean: North East | collected 2012
ATTATCATATTGTTTTATCAATTATACCATCCACATCTTATCAAGCTGGTAATATTCTCTAACTTCAGGTCTAAAAATATTTACTAAAATATCTCCAGAATCTATCAATACCCAATTTGCAGTTTCTAAACCTTCTACTCTGGATAAAATTCCATAATTAATTTTTAAATACTCCAAAAGTTTTTCAGAAACTGATGAAACTTGTCTTGAAGAATTTCCTGAAGAGATAATCATAAAATCAGCTTCTTGAGATTTACCTTCCAATGGAATAGTGACTATTTCCAAAAGTTTTTCATCTTCAAGAAAACTAACTATGTCTAAAACTAATTTTTTTAAATTAGAACTGTTTTTTTTTACATTCTTATTAGTAATTTTCAATTTTTAAAAAAAACTCCAAAATATTATTCAAACTTTAAAAAATGATTTAAATATGAAATGAAATATAAAAATATCATATTCTAACAAAATTTTCATAATCTGAGACTAAACCTTTTACAAAGCTTCCTACTTCAAAATTATAGTCACCTATTTGACCAACTGGTGTAACTTCTGCTGCAGTACCTGTTAACCAACATTGCTCAAATTGTTCGAGTTCGTTGATTTCTATATGTCTCTCAAAAACTTTAAAACCATTTTTTTTAATAATATTAATAATTGTTTGTCTTGTTATACCATTCAAGAAACAATCTGGTAATGGTGTATGAACTTCGTTATTTCTAAAAAAAAAGATGTTAGCTCCAGTTGCTTCTGCAACATATCCTCTGTAATCCCTCATTAGCGAATCTGAACATCCTTTTGCTTCAGCCGAATGTTTAGACATACTACATATCATATATAAACCAGCTGCTTTAGCAAACGATGGAATTGTTTCTGGACTTGGCCTATTCCATTTTGAAATATCAAGTTTCGCTCCTTTTATTTTAGCATCACCATAATATGCACCCCATTCCCATGCCGCTATTGCCATTTTAACTTTATTCTTTTGGGAAGCAACACCCATATCTTCTCCAGAACCACGCCAGCATAAAGCTCTGATATAAGCTTCCTTTAATCCTGATTCATTTAAAATAAGATTTTTAGCCGCCTCTATTTCTTCAACGCTATATGGAACTGGAACATCAATATAATTTCCTGATTTTATGAGTCTTTCCGAATGCTCTCGACTTTTAAAAATTTTACCATTGTATGCACGTTCGCCTTCAAAAACAGAAGATCCATAGTGTAAAGCATGAGTTAAGATATGAACATTAGCATTCCTCCAAGGAACTAACTTACCATCCATCCAAATATGTCCGTCTCTATCATCATAAGCCTTAAGCATGAGTATTCCTTCTTTTTTAGACTAATAAAAGATGCTATAGTTTAACAATTAAAATAATAAAATTAAATCAAAATTTACTAATTCAAAAAGCATCAATGAAATTTAATATGTCGGTAATACTAATACATATTAAATTCCAATTTGAAAGGGAAGTACTTTTTAAATGAACGAAAAAAAACACATACTTGTAGTCGATGATGATCAGAGAATTAGGAAGTTAATACAAAAATATCTTAGAATGAATAATTATTTAGTTTCTACAGCAAGCAACGCATCAGAAGCATTTAGGTATATAACTATAATTGATTTCGATCTTTTTATTGTAGATGTTATGATGCCTGGAGAAGATGGCCTTAGCTTAACAAAAAAATTATTAGATAAATTCTATACCCCAATAATTCTTTTAACAGCTAGAAAAGAAACTTCAGATAGAATAATAGGTTTAGAAACTGGGGCAGATGATTACATTTCAAAACCATTTGAACCAAGAGAGTTAATTTTAAGAATGGAAAGTATATTTAAAAGAATTAAAAAATTTGACGAAAAAAAATCAACAAAAAATATCAGAATAGGAATTTTAAAATTTGATAGTAGAAGGCAAGAGTTATGGAACGCTAATGATCTAATATCATTAACTAGAGCTGAGAGATTATTGATGAATAAATTAATAAATTCTGTAAATGAACCAGTGCCCAGGCAAAAGCTTGCACAAGAAATTTTTTATGATTTGAGTAAAAAAGAAAAAAAAGATGCAATAAGTAATAATACTTTTAAAGATATAGAAAGAGAGCGAGTAGTTGATGTTAATATAAATAGGTTAAGGAAAAAAATAGAAAAAAATCCTAAATTGCCAAGATATTTAAAAACTGTTAGAGGCATTGGATATATGCTCGTTCCTGACTAGTAATATTAGCAACCCCATGCATCATTTTTATTTATCCAACCTTTCAAATTTTGAAATCTTGCATTGCAAGAATTATCTGTCTTATCTATTAATTCTCCAATAACTCCATATTTCAAAATAGCTATAGGTTTAGAATTCTTTTTTGCATTTTTTCTTAATATAATTTCCTCCGTTGAAATAATTAAAGTTCTTTTTCCTGATAGTAATCTAAAATACACCCACCCCTCATCACCTTCGAAATCTAATACTTGTCGCCAATGTTCATGCTCTGCAATAACTTTCAAAGGATAACTGTTCCTTTCTAAAATCCAATCGATTTTATATGATTTACTAGGCCCTCTCCTCAAGAAAGTTTTACTTTTTTTTAGAGAAACAAACCTTGGTATTTCCAAACCAGTTACTTTTCCTATTTTTTTTGTAACTTCAGGATACACAATACTATTTTGAAAAAAAAATAGTAAAAAAAATACTATAATAGGGAATTTGATCATTTTTGTTTTTAACTTTAAATTATTAATTCCTAATATTATAATTAATAATCCTATTTAAGAAAATTAAAAGTAATATGAATCATAAACAATTCAAAGTAACAGTTACTAGACAGTTACCAGAACCTGTTGAAACAAGAATGAAAGAACTGTTTGATGTAAATCTTTCTAATTCACCTCATCCACTAACTAGAGAGCAACTTCTTGAAATAGTAAAAGATTGTGATGTATTAGTACCCACTATAGGAGATAAAATTGACCAGAATTTTATTAAAGAATCGGGTAAAAGGCTCAAATTAATAGCAAACTACGGGGTTGGGTTTGACCACATAGATGTATTAATTGCTACCAAAAGAGGTATAACCGTTACCAATACACCAAACGTACTGACAGAAGATACTGCAGATATGGCCATGGCCCTTATAATAAGCGTACCTAGGCGTATTAAAGATGGTGTAAAAAAATTGGCAGACGATAAATGGGACGGTTGGGCTCCAAACGCTCTATTAGGACATAGAATTCATGGGAAAAGACTTGGCATATTAGGAATGGGACGGATAGGACAAGCTATTGCTAAACGTGCTAAAGCTTTTGGAATTCAAATTCATTATCATAATAGGCATAGGTTACCTATTAAATTGGAAGAAAGCTTAGAATCAACTTATTGGGAAAGCTTAGATCAAATGCTAGCTAGGGTTGATTTTTTATCCATAAATGCACCTCATACACCATCAACTTTTCACTTGATAAATGCAAGGAGGTTAAAATTAATGAAAAAAACTGCATATATAATTAATACTGCTAGAGGGGAACTAATTGATGAAAATGCACTTACCCGTATGCTTAGATCTAAAGAATTAGCAGGAGCAGCTTTAGATGTATTTGAAAATGGTAACGATATTAATCCACGGTTAAAAGAGCTAGATAATGTTTTTTTATTACCACATATGAGTTCTGCAACTATAGAAGGAAGAATTGAGATGGGAGAAAAAGTTATCATTAACATTCAAACATTTTCTGATGGCCACACACCACCTGATATTATTTTAAATAATTAATTTTTATTCAAATTTGAACATATATCACAGTTTTTAATCTTATCTACTCCAAATTCTTGGAATTCTCCTTGCAAACAATCATATGTCAAAATTTTATTCATAATTGGTTTTCCACAAGAAGTTAAAAACTTAATCACTTCAGCAGCCATTAAGGATCCAATAACACCAACTGTTGGGCCAATTATTCCAAAATTTGAACAACTCTCTTCAAATTCTTGCCCAGGATCATTTGGGAAAATACAACCAAAACATATAGAAGTAGATTTTGGATCAAAAACACATACTTGTCCTTCCCATTGACTTAGACCACCATAGACTAATGGGATATATTCACTAAATGCTATTTTACAAATAGATGACTTTGACTTATAATTATCAGTACCATCAATTAATAAATCACAATTATTAATAAATTTTCTGCTATTTTTTTTATTAAATTTATCGACAAAAGCTTCAATTTTTATTTGAGGATTTAAACTTAATAAATTTTTTTTGGCAGCTAATACCTTTTTTTTTCCTAAATCTGAATTTTTGAATAATATTTGCCGCTGTAAATTTGACAAACTTACTATATCGTCATCAACTATTTTTATATTACCAATTCCAGCAGCAGCTAGATAATATAATACAATAGAACCTAATCCCCCTGCTCCCACCATTGTTATACAAGAGTTCTTTAGTAGTTTTTGACCTGAACCCCCTATTTCTTTAAGCAAGATATGTCGGGTATATCTTTCTAATTCAATTTTATCCAATCTTCACCATAAATCAATTAAGTTAATCCATCAAAAAGTATTGTCGATAAATATCTCTCTGCAAAACTTGGTAATATAACTACTATTCTGGATTCTGCTTTTTCTTTTTTCACATAATTTTTAACTGCAACTAAGGCAGCACCTGACGAGATACCCCCTGGAACTCCTTCAAGTTTAGCTACCATTCTTGACATTTCGACTGCTTCTTGATTACCAACTTTTTCAATTTCGCTTATAATTTCAACATCTAAATTCTTAGGAATGAACCCTGCTCCTATTCCCTGAATTTTATGTGGACCTGGTTCACCTCCTGAAATTACTGGACTATCCTCTGGTTCAACTGCGATAAACTTAATGTCTGGATTCTTTTTTTTCAGAACTCTTCCAACTCCTGTAATAGTACCTCCAGTGCCGACCCCAGCAATAAAAACATCTAAATTACCATTAGTATCTTCCCAAATTTCTTCTGCTGTCGTTTTCATATGTATTTCGGGATTAGCTGGATTTTCAAATTGTTGAGGCATAATGGAATTTGGAATAGAATTTAATAACTCTTCAGCTTTAGCAATAGCACCTTTCATTCCTTTAGCTGCATCCGTGAGTTCAATTTTGGCACCCAAAAAAGCTAACATTTTTCTGCGTTCTAATGACATACTTTCCGGCATTGTCAATATCAATTTATATCCTTTAGATGCTGCTACGAATGCCAAAGCCACACCAGTATTACCTGACGTAGGTTCAATAATAGTAACACCAGTTTTTAAATGACCTGATTGTTCTAAACTATTAATCATAGAAACACCAATTCTATCTTTAACTGACGCCAAGGGATTGAAAAATTCTAATTTAGCAATTATTTCACATTTCGTATTAATCTCTTTTTCAAATTTTGATAATCTTACCAAAGGAGTTCTTCCTACAGTTTCAGTTATATTATTGAAGATTCTTTCTTTTATGATATCCGACAACTTTTTTCCCTCCTTATATTTTCTAAAATTAAATTAAATTTATTAAAAAAATTTAAGAAATGCCTGTTGACCCAAAACCTTTATTTCCTCGCTCTGAGGAACTCAATCTTTCTACTAATTTTACTTTGGGTCGAAGTACATTTAAAATTACCAATTGTGCTATCCTATCACCTTGTTTGATTAAGTAATCATCTACTCCGAAATTTGCTAATATAATTTTTAGATGTCCTCGGTAATCCTGATCAATGGTACCGGGAGAATTTAAAACTATAACACCATGATCAATTGAAAGACCTGATCTTGATCTAATTTGACCTTCGCAATTTTTAGGAATTTCAATTGCAAGGCCAGTATTTATTATTTTTCTTCCGCTTGCTGGTATCAAGGCTTCTTTCTTTATATCAGTTGCTAAAAAATTTGCACAAATATCCATTCCAGAGGAAAACTCCGACTTAAAATTAGGTAAATTAGTTAAACCGTAACCTTCAAGTCTTTTTACTTGAAGAAAATCTTGAAACAATTTTTTTCCTTATTTTATTTAAATATAATTTTGTTATATACAATTATTCCTAAACAATCTTAATTATATCAATTACTATAAATTTAAAAATCAGTAATATACCCCCCAACCATGTCTAAATCAGAACCAAAGCCTTTAATAGCACCTCCAACTGTGCCACAACCAGATAAAGAACTACAAATAAATAATAAAATTAAAATTCTCATTATGTTTTACCTCTTCTAAATTATAATAAGATTAATTTATAACAATTTTATTTTTTAATCATATTTAATTTTGAAATTTTAGAATCTGTTTCTTCAACGAGAGTATTATTGTCTTCACCAAAATCTAAAGCATCAAATTTATCAGCCCTAATTGTTACTTTTTTAGCTGAAACTTTTACTTCTTCAAGATCTTTGCCAGCGAGATAAAAGTGTTTATCTAAATTATCAATTCTATCACCTAATCTAGAAACATCCTTAAATAAATGGTTCAAATTCTCTCTTATCTTACTCGAATTTTCCTTCAGAGTAGCATCTTTTAAAATCCCCCTTATTGTATTAAGAGTTGCCATACAAGTCGTTGGAGACACTATCCAAACACGCTTAGAAAAACCCTCGCGAACAATATCTGAAAAATTAGCATGTAATTCCGCATAAATTGCTTCAGAGGGTAAAAACATTATTGCACCATCTGCAGTTTCACTCTCAATTATATATTTTTCAGCAATTGAGTTTATATGAAATCTTATTGATTTTTTAAAATCTTGGATTGCTCTTTTCTTTTCAATCTCATTTGTATACTTCCTCAAATTATCATATGAATCTAATGGAAATTTACTGTCTATAGCTATCGGTCCTGTAGGATTTGGTAAATATATCATACAATCAACTCTTTTGCCGTTACTAAGTAAGACTTGGAAAGCGTATGTATTTGGAGGTAATGCTTTTGAAACAATATCTTTAAGTTGAATTTCACCAAACACACCCCTAGTTTGTTTGTTTGAAAGAATATCTTGTAATCCTAAAACATTGCCAGATAGCTTTTCTAGATTAGCTTGGGCTTTATCAATTGCTATTAATCTTTCTTGTAAAGCACCTAATGATTTAGCAGTTTTTGTAGCTGAACCACTTAAACTTTCAAAAATTTGTTTCTGAACTGCTGATAAACGACCTTCCATATTAGCTAAAATATTTGCATTACCTGAGTTCTGATTATTAACGAGGTTTTCAATTATACCTGTTAGTTTCAACTGACCTTCTTTTAATTTTTCAAGATCATGAGATAAATCAGCTCCTTCTTTATTTTTTGTATTTCTCATTAATAAAAATGATAAAATAAATAAGAATAATAGAAAAAAAGCTAATAAAAGGTATAAAAAGTAATTTGAATTATTGATCAAAGGTTTAATTCCTATTAAATAGCTTTTCAATATCTTTTAATTTTAACTCTATAAAAGTTGGCCTACCGTGATTACATTGATTCGAATATGGAGTTTCTTCCATAGTCCTTAATAAAACTGACATTTCAGTAACTGTTAACTTTCTTCCTGATCTAACTGAACCATGACAAGCAATTCTAGACAATACTTTTTCTAATTTTTCTTCAGCGACTGAAATATTGTTATATTCTAAAAGTTCATCAGCTAAATCGTTTAGAAAAAAGGAACCGTTCACTTGACCCAAAATTTCAGGTAATGATCGTAAACAAATTGATTTTTTTCCAAATGGTTCTAATATTATACCTAAGTTTTCAAATTCATTATTAAATTCTAAGAGGATTGATGAACGTTCTTCACCAAGCTCAACTATTTCAGGTATTAATAATGCTTGTGAAGCAATGGATTTATTTTTCAAAAACTTTTTAAGTTTTTCATAAATAATTCTCTCATGTGCTGCATGTTGATCAATTATTATCATACCATTAGAAGTTTGTGAAATTATATAATTTTCATGAATATGAGCAACTGGGGCACCTAAAGGTAAACCTATTTCGTGATGTTGCTTATAATTGTATTCATTATTTTCACTTCTTGAAGATAATTCATCTTGATAATTTCTTGAAGAAACTTCATTTAATAAAAACTCTGAATCATTATTTATATTTCCTACACTTCTCTTGTTAATTGGGTGAGGAAAACTACCACTGAAACCAATTTTTTTATTTTTAACTATATCATTATGACTGATATTTTTTTTAAACGCTTGCATCATCCCTTCAGAAACAGCAGAAGAAGTTTTTGTATTAAAATTTGCAATAGTCGATTTAATAATTGAGATAATTGAGTTTTTTATATAGTTCAAATTTTGAAATCTAACTTCTGTTTTAGCAGGATGCACATTTGCATCAACTGTTTCGGGCAGACAATTAATAAAAATAACTATAACTGGGTATCTACCCTTCATTATAAAATCAGAATAACCTACTCTAATTGCACTTGTAAGGTTTTTGTCCCAAACTGGTCTTCCGTTAACAAAAAAGTATTGGTGTGCTAAGGTACTTCTTGAAAATGTAGGCAAAGAAATAAATCCTTCTATTAAGAGATCTTCATTGGATAAAACTATGGGTAAAAGATTTTGAAATATATCATTACCTAATACCTGACTTACTCTCAATGAGTATTTATTTACATCATTAACCGAAATATTATTAGAATTTTCATTTTTGAATGATATTCCCTTGTAATTAGCTATCGATTTATTTGAACCACTTGATGATATCTCACGTAAAGAAAAACTAATATTAGGGTTTATCAGGGATAACCTTTTAAAAATATCTAAAATTGCTTGTTGTTCAATTTTGTCAGATTTAAGAAATTTTAATCTGGCAGGAGTTTTGTAAAATAAATCACGTACCTCTATGGATGTACCAAGATTTAATGAAGTTGGTATTAATTTCCCAATATTATCATATTCAACAAAAATTTCCCATGCATCTTCGGACTTACTTATTTTGGATTTTATATTTAATCTACCGGAAGCACCAATAGAAGGTAAGGCTTCTCCTCTAAACCCATAAGTATTTACATTTGAAATTTCATTATCGATCAGTTTAGATGTTGCATGCCTACAGACTGCAATAGGTAACTCTTCTTTTGGAATACCCCAACCATTATCTTTTACTTGAATAATGGACTTACCACCTTGAGAAACTAAAATTTCTACAGAAGTGGCTCCTGCATCAACAGAGTTTTCTACTAATTCTTTTACTATTGCGGCAGGTCTCTCAATAACTTCACCAGCAGCAATCTGGTTAGCTATTTTTTCATCTAGCTTAACTATTGGTCTTTGATTAGACTTTTTATTCAATATGTTGTTAATAGTTTTATTCATATTACTATATATAGCATCTAAGAAACGATTCTGCCAATACTGAAAGAATGCTAAGATTTAGCTAAGTTATCGATTTTGATTTTTAGAGTTTGGAAAAAAAATAATACCAACAACTCCAAAAAAAATAGATATATCAGCAATATTAAATGAATAAGGATTATATATACCACAACAAGTAATATTTAGAAAATCAGCTACTGCTCCATAAATAATTCTGTCTACTACGTTTCCTAATGCTCCACCGATAATTGCAGAGGATAAAAACAATAACAAAATATTGTTTTGTTTAATTGCCCAGAAAAAGATACCAATACAAATTAGTATTGAAATAACAATTAAAATAATTCTCATTATTTCGGAACTATTTGCAAATAAACCAAAATTTATGCCATCGTTCCATGCCATTCTAAAGTTGATAAAACCTGAAATGACAGTGATGCTCAACCTATCGGATAAGTTTAAAATATGAACCACAAAATATTTGGTTAACTGATCCAAAATAAAAATAAAGGATGAAATAATTACAATTATCATAACTTGGTTAATTTTTTTATCATTATCAAAGTATTTTTTTATGTTTTTCATAAAAATTTAATCCCCCTTTGGTAAAATTTTCTTGATAATATTCCATCCTCATTATACACGAGTAAGTGGACAGGTGGCCGAGTGGTTGAAGGCGCTCCCCTGCTAAGGGAGTAGAGGGGCAACCCTCTCGTGGGTTCGAATCCCATCCTGTCCGCCACTTTTC
>MDSV01018691.1_pt1 | contig 10075 bp, 8 predicted proteins | sample 810851 | NCBI WGS metagenome assembly MDSV01 (sample SAMN05326640, study PRJNA326480) | marine metagenome | isolation source: seawater | place: Atlantic Ocean: North East | collected 2012
CGTAAGGATTATTTTATTTGTAACAACAAAAAATGATGAAGAATTAAACGATGAAAAGATTAAATCAATTAAATCAAGAATTAGAAAAAATTGTTCACCAAAACATGTTCCAGCTGTGATCATCAAGGTGCCAGAAATTCCAAGGACAAAAAGCGGTAAGATAGTAGAACTTGCAGTTAAAAAAGTAATTCATGGTGAAAATATTAATAATAAAGAAGCAATAGCTAACCCAGAAGTTCTTAAGTATTTTGAAAATTTGCCACAGTTAAAATTGTAGCGCGTCATTTTCATTAATTAATTTAATTGAAAAATTTGAGTATAACTTAAAAGGCTTAGCCTCGACCCTGGAACTCCTTTAAAAAAAGGTAATCGGGGCTAAGTTTTAAATAATATCAGCGCAATTTTTATGAAGCATAGAATGTAATTTGATTAATTTATCAAAATTTTTATTATATCCTCCACCTAAAACACCACATAGTGGAATATTTTTAGAATAAAAATTTTCAATTACAATCTTATCTCTTTTATTTATTCCATCATCGGAAATTTTGAGCTTCCCTAGTCTATCTTCTTGATGAATATCTACTCCAGCCACATAAAATACAAAGTCATACTTATCTTTATTAAGTACTTTTAAATTTTTATATAGAATATTTAAGTATTCTTCATCTTCCATTTGTTCTTCAAGCTCAATATCAATGTCACTTTTAGATTTTTTTGCAGGATAATTCGAAGCACAATGCATACTAAATGTAAAAACATTTGGGTCATTTTTAAAAATTTCAGAATTACCATTACCTTGATGTACATCTAGATCTACAATCAGTACTTTTTTGGCATAATTTTTATTTTTTAAATAGTTTGTAGCAACTGCAACATCATTAAAAACGCAATACCCAGCTCCATAATCAAATGTAGCATGATGGCTCCCACCAGCAGTATTACAAGCAAGTTTTGAGTCTAAAGCTAGTTTGCTAGCTAAAACTGTTCCTCCAGTAGCAACGAATGATCTTCTAACAACACTGTCGTTAATTGGAAAACCAATCTTTTTTTGAAGTTTTTGATCTAAAGTCTTATTTCTAATATGATTTATATAATCTAAAGAATGAGATGTTCTCATAGTTGAAATAGAGCATTCTTTTGGAATATGAAATTTTTTTACTACGCCTTCTTTAATTAAATAATCAGCTAGAGCACCAAATTTTCGAATTGGAAATTTATTGTCATCGTTAATTTTAGCTACATAATCAGGATGATTAACAACAGGTAATTCCATTGAAAAATAATTTATCTTTCAACACACATTGCAATGCCCATGCCACCACCAATACAAAGAGTTGCTAAACCTTTTTTTACATCACGTTTAATCATTTCATGTATAAGTGTAACTAGTATCCTAGTTCCTGATGCCCCTATAGGATGCCCTAAAGCAATAGCGCCACCATTAACATTTACTTTTTCTTCAGGAATCGATAGAGTTTTTAAAACAGCAAGACTTTGAGCAGCAAAGGCCTCATTAATTTCAAAAAGATCAACATCATTAATATTCCACCCAGCTAATTCTAGAGCTTTTTTTGATGATGGAATTGGACCAGTTCCCATTAAAGCAGGATCAACACCACAACTTGCCCATGATTTTACAGTTACTAATTTTTCTAAACCCCTTTTTTCCGCCTCTTGCTTACTCATTAAAGTAACAGCTGCAGCTCCATCATTAATTCCTGAAGCATTTCCTGCAGTCACAGTGCCATTTTTTTTAAATACAGGCTTTAATCTTGATAGCGCTTCCAAGTTTATCCCTTCTCTAGGATGTTCATCTATATTAAAATCTATTTCTGCTTTTTTTGATCTAATTTTAAAATTGATTATTTCTTCTCTAAATTTATTTTTTCTCTGAGCATTTAGTGCTTTTTCTTGAGATTTAAGAGAAAATTTATCTTGTTCATCCCTCGTAACCTGAAATTTTTCAGCGACATTTTCTGCAGTTACACCCATATGATAACCATGAAATGCATCCCATAATCCATCTTTAATCATCGTATCTATTAACTCAGCATCACCTAGCTTTTTTCCATCTCTTAAATGAATAGCATGAGGAGCTAATGACATGTTCTCTTGTCCTCCAGCAATCAATTTTTTTGAGTTTCCAGCTTTAATACTTTGAAAGCCAGAAACTACAGATCTGATTCCAGAACCACAGACTTGATTAACAACATATGCAGGAACCTCTTTTGGAACACCTGCATTTATGGCTGCTTGTCTAGCTGGGTTTTGACCTGAACCCCCTGTTAAAACTTGACCAAATATTATTTCATCAAGATCAGCTGGATTTATATTAGTTCTCTTAATTGACTCTGATATTACTGCAGAACCTAAATCTTCAGCTTTTGTATTTTTTAAAGATTTACCTAGCGAACCAACCGCTGTCCTTACCGCAGAAGTGATATAAACATCGCTCATTTAATTAATCTATAATCAATGATATTTATTTTCAAATGAATTTTCCTTTTGAATTAATCCAACTAATACTGCAATTATTAAAAAAATATATGATGCATTTCCAGTAGTAAAAAAACTTCCAGTACTTTTTAAAGGAAATATTTCCGAAAAAAATAAAAATATAAACGGAGTTATAATTACATTATCTTTTAAATCCGATCTTAAGAAATATTTTTTAATAAAACTCAAATATAAAATAATTATTAAAATCGACAACATAGATAAGAGACCTATTAAACCTGTTTCAGTTAGAATTTCTAGGTAATAATTATGTGGATGCGTATTGCATGTATAATTTGTCTCAAATTTTTTGTTAGCTTTATAACAATAAAAATTAAAATTTTTAATACCTCCACCAAAAGTTTTATTAACCAACCAAGTGTTATATCCACTATTAAATTCATTGTAGTAAGGTAAATAGGAGTAGTCCATATTTTTGTCGACCGAACTTACTATTAAATTCTTACCCATTATAAAAAAATTATCAAAATTTTTTTTTACTTTAATATTAAAGTTAAAAATTAAAAAAAAAGTAACAACTCCTATCAAAATGAAAGATAAAATCTTCTTCTTATCTTTTATTTCAAAAATAAAAAAAAGGAGCAATGTTAAAAAAAATAATATTAAAGGCATACGATTTCCTGAAAAAATAATTCCCGCGAAAAAAATTAGAAAAAGAATAAAAATCCAAAAATAGTAAATTTTTTTGCTTTTTTCAGAATAAAAAGCAGGAATTATGAAAAATGCAAATAATGAAAATCTTTGAATATATCCTCCTGCAATATATTCATCTCCGAAAGGTCCGCCAAGCTTTCTAAATCTGTCATCAACTTCATGGCCAAAAAAATCTGTGCCGGTTAATAGCTGCACAAAAATATCTAAACAAACAAACAAGCCACATAAAGAACAAACAAAGAAAAATATTTTAAAATTTAAAAGATCTTTCTGAATTAAAATTCTAATTATTAAATATAAAAGCAAAAATCTTAAAAACAAAAAAGATTTAATTGTTGTAGAGTAAATGCCTCGATCTAAAGAAAAGTCGTTATGATTAATAAATAAGAAAATATCGTTATAAATACCAATACATAATGTTAGAACAAAAAAAAGAAAAATAAGTTTATCTAAAAAAAAATATTTTATTTTAAAAATACTATTATAAAAAAAGATTAAGCCTGATAGAATTATTAAAATTATAGTAATGTTAATTACCATATTTCCTGCAATTAAACTAATTGGTATTAAAGAGAGCAAAAGGCTGAAATAATTTTCTTTAATTACTTTTAGATTTGAAAATAATTTCATATATAATTTTAAGTTGTGCTATTTATAACATGAAATTTTATTATAAAATAAATATATTGTTTTTTGCGCCTGTAGCTCAACTGGATAGAGCGCTTGGCTACGGACCAGGAGGTTCTGGGTTCAAATCCTAGCAGGCGCACCACAAATGAATAAAATGAAATTAAATATACTTATACCTGGCTTAATCATCTCTGCTCTTATCTTGAGAATATTAGCATTATTTTTCTTTGGAGATACTGGACTAGAAAATGAATGGAGGATTTTAGCACATAATCTATCAGAGAAAGGAATTCTTGGCTACTTTATAGTTAATGACACGTTCAAAGCTACACCTGGTCTAGCGAAACTTAATGACATTGTTTTGCCCTCAGCATTCATGCCTCCACTGTACGCTTATATTATTTTTATAGTAAAATATATTTTCTCTAGTTTTATAAATTTTGTAAATATTATTCTTATTTTTCAAATTTTATTTAGTTTAATCGGAATTTATTTATTTTTAAGAATATTACAAATTAAAGAAACACAAAATGTATCATTCTTTACAGCATTAATTTTCAGTTTAATTCCTATCAATATTTATGCAACCGTTCAAATTTCGTCAGTTAGCATTCAAGTTTTTCTTTTAATTTATTTTTTTTATATTTTAAGATTATTTTCAGATCATAAAAAAATTAGTCAAAAAAACTTATTTATTTTTTCAATTTTATCGGGGTTATTAATTCTCCTAAGAGGTGAGTTTATTCTTTTTTATATTCTAACTATAATTTATTTTTTTCTTTATTATGTAAGAAATATTAAATTTTTTTTAATGTCTTTAATTATAACTTTATTAGTTATAAGTCCTTATGTTGTCAGAAACTATTATCATTTTAACACTTTTACTATTACAAAATCAATTGGCTATAATTTACTTAAAGGCAATAATCCACATTTCAAGATTGAAGGTAATCCTAGTTTTATAGATAAAAAATTTAATAGAGAAAATCTCTCAATAAAAACTGACAAAAATTATGAAATAAAACTAGATAATTTCTATAAAGAAAAAGCACTAGAATTTATAAAAAAAGATCCAGGCTTTTATTTAAAAAACTATTTTATAAAAGTTATATCCTTTTTAACTTTTGACCCTTACTCTTCTTATGAAAAGTATTTCAATCTGTTACATTTAGCTCCAAAGGTTGTCCTATCAATTTTAAGTTTTTTTGGAGGAATAATTTCAATTAAAAAAAAAGGATTTTTGCAATATTTAAGTTTTTATTTTTTTTCAAATATTCTTTTCTTTTCAATTTTTTTTATTTTACCACGTTATAGTTTAATTTTATTACCAATACAAATTTTACTTTCCCTTGAATTTGTTAAGTTTTTATTAAGAAAATTCGTTAATTAATTCTTTTATAATTTTTAGAGTAGAATATTTTTGTTTCCACTTTGGGTATCTTTTTTTAAATTTTTTCATATCAGAAATATACCAGATGTGATCACCAATTCTATTTTGGGTAAGAATTTTACGTTTAATCTTTACTTTAGAAATTTTTTCAATGGCATTTAATGCTTCGATTATTGAACAGTTAGAATATCTTCCACCTCCAATATTATAAACTTCACCAATACCTGGTTTTTTATAAAACTCCCAAAAACAAGAAACTAAATCTTGACTATGAATATTATCTCTAACTTGTTTCCCTTTATACCCAATTAAACTATACTTTTTATTCTGTAAGGATGATTTTACTAAATAAGATAAAAAGCCATGCAGTTTAGCTCCAGAGTGATTTGGACCAGTAATGCATCCAGCTCTAAAGCAAGCAGTTTTGAGACCAATATTTCTTCCATATTCTTGAACAACTAAATCTGCATATGATTTAGAAGCTCCAAAAAAACTATGTGTACAATTATCTATCGACATAGTTTCATCAATTCCATTTTGATATTTATGAGATTTTTTTAATTCCCATCGTGTTTTTTTTTCAAGCAAAGGCAATTTATTTGGATTATCTCCGTAAACTTTATTAGTAGACATAAATAAAAAAGGTGCATTAGGTGCATAAAGCTTTGTCAGCTCAAGAAGATTTAATGTTCCTTTAGCATTAATATCAAAATCAATAAAAGGCTTGTTTTTTGCCCAATCATGAGAAGGTTGTGCCGCAGCGTGTATAACTAATTTTATTTTCTTTGCGTACTTTTTAAAAATTTTTTTTAAATTATTATAATTTCTTATATCAGTGTTAAAATGAACATAATCCTTTAAACTTTTTTTGAGTTTTTTTTTAACCCAAGTTATATCTCCATCATTGCCAAAAAAAAATTTCCTATAATTATTATCAATGCCAATAATTTTAAATCCTTTTTTGGAAAAGAAGAGACTAGACTCTGATCCTACGAGTCCACAAGAGCCTGTTATTAGAGCTATTTTCATTAAAAAAAATTTCTTACATTATCGAACTTATTTAACCATGTGTAAATATCTTCAAGGATATTGTCTATATTTTTTAACGGCTTCCACTTATAAAATCTAATAATTTTTTTGTTGTCACTTACATAGTAAGGTATATCAAATTTCGATGTTTTTGGAATTTTTTTAATTTTAATTTTGTTCTTAGTTAATTTTTCACATTTGAAAGTTAAATCTACAAGCGAAATTGAATTTATTTTTCCACCACCAATATTAAAAATCTCATTGTTAATTTTTTTTAATTTTTTTATTTGTTGCATAATAATTTCACATGCATCATGTATGTGTAAAACATCTCTTATTTGAAAACCATTTCCACCAAATCCAATATATGACAACTTTTTTTTTAAGAAATGTCTAGCTACCCATAACGGTACGAAGCCTTGATCTTGTTTTCCAAATTGCCAAGGTCCAGCAATAACACCAAATCTATTAATGATATATTTAAGTTTTTTCTTAAAAAACATTTCTTGGATTAATTTTTCAGAAGCTAACTTTGTAAAACCATAAAGAGAGCTTGCAGTATGTGTGTCAAATTTTTCATTAATCAATTTTTGAACTTTTATTGGTTTTTTAAGATTTTTGTAACTTACAAGTTTTTTAAGTTTTTCTATGGAATAAACTCTGCTTGAAGATAAAAATATTATGTTTGATTTATCTTTGATACATTTTTTTAAGATATTATAAGTACCTACTAAATTTGTATTAAAAACTTTATCTGGACTTTTATCTGAAGCTTCAATCGCAGGTTCAGCACAACAATCAATTACTAAATTAAATTTTGGTAATGAGATAATATTTCTAAAATTTTCAATATTTAACTTGTAATTTTTTATTTTGTGCTTTAGTAGCCTTTTTTTGTTTATTGTTGAGCCTTTTCTAGAGAGGTTATCTAAACTATATATTTTAACTCCTTTAAGATTTTTCTTTAAATAAATAGCTATATTTGAGCCTACAAAACCACTCCCACCAGTAATTAGTATTTTCATTACAATTTAATTATCTTACTAATAGTAAAAAATAAACATATTTATGCTTTCTATAATAATACCAGTTAGAAATGAGTCAGATAGCTTAGAAAGTATAATGGATTACTATTCCAAAAATTTAAGCGTTCTTGATTATGAGGTTTTAATAGTTAATGATTTTAGTAAAGACGATACATTAAAAAAAGCAAGAAATTTATTTAAAAATAAAAATTTTAAAGTTTTAGATAATCAAAAAAAAGGACTAGGAGGCGCAATTAATTTGGGTATCAAAGAAGCGTCAGGATCGAATGTAGCAATTATGATGGCAGATCAATCAGACGATATAAATGACTTAATAAAATATAACTCACTTATTAATGCAGAAAACTGTGATGCTATTTTAGGTTCAAGATTTTTGAAGGAGTCAAAAGTTTTAAACTATCCAATTCAAAAGCTAGTTTTAAATAGAATTTTTAATTATTTTGTAGGGATAATTTTTTGGAATAAATATAATGATTATACAAATGCTTTTAAGATTTATAGAAAAAAAACGCTTGAAGAAATTAGTCCTCTTATTTCAGAAAGTTTTAATATTTTTTTAGAGATACCCTTAAAAATTATTTCAAGAAAATATAAATATAAAATTATTCCTATAAATTGGAACGGAAGAACAAAAGGGGTCTCAAAGTTTAAAATCAGAGAGCTTAGGTCAAAGTATCTATTTACATTAATTTATTGTTTTATAGAAAAAAATTTATTAAACATAAAAAAATGAAATTTTTATTAAATTTATCTTTACAAAAATCAGTTGTTATCTTCTTTGTTCTAATAGTAATTATATTGCTTGGATTAACGATGGTGTTATGAGTAAGCTAATATTAAAAGAATAATTCCTAACAAAACTCTATAATAAACAAAGATATTTAAACTGAATTTATTCAAATATTTTAAAAAAAATTTTATAGTAATTAGTGAAAACAAAAATGCCAAGATAATTGCAAAAATATTTATTTTGGCATCATATTGACTTTCCGCAAATAGGATATTTTTCAATCCAAAAATAGAAACTGCACCCAGAATCGGAATGGAAATCAAAAAAGATATTTTTGCTGAGTCAACTCTTTTAAATTTTAAGAATCGTGCTGCAGTTATAGCTATTCCAGATCTACTTACTCCAGGTATTAAAGACAGAATCTGTAAGATACCAATATATATCGCTGATTTAAAACTAAAATTTTTTTCAATATTTTTTTCATTTTTAAATTTATCACTAATAAATAACAAAATACCAAATATTATGGTTGTCCATGCAATCACTTCAATGTTTCTTATTTTTTCTACAAGATTCGTTTCAACTAAAATAATACCACTAAGCATCACTGGTATTGAAGATATTACAATTTTAATAAAAAGAACCTTATTTTCATAAAAATTAAGAATATCTTTGTAGAAGTAAACTAAGACTGCAAGAAAAGACCCTATGTGTAAACTCACATCAATTGATAGGTTGTTTTCAAGTTTTAAATAATCAGATGCAATAATTAAATGTGAGGAAGAACTGATAGGTAAAAATTCTGTCACACCTTGAATTAAAGATAAGATAAAAATTTCAATCACTTTTAAAAAATAAAATTAAAGGTTGTTTTTTTGTTGGCAATCTAAAATGCATAGCAGGTATGCAGAAAAAGACATTAATTTTTTGTGTTTTTTATAATATAGGTAATTATTACTGACCTTTAAATACTATCATTAGTTAAAAACATAACTTATTTACACTATCATGAAAAAGAAAATGCTTCAGTTTGTAGACCTTAAACAAGAGACACCTGAGAAAAGAGGTACTGATAAAAGAAAAGATGATTTTAACGAGATCTATAAAGCTTACATAACTAATAAAGCAACTGAACAATCTAGCAGGTGTTCTCAATGTGGAGTTCCTTTTTGCCAAATTCATTGTCCTCTAAGTAATAATATTCCTGATTGGCTAAAATTAACTGCTGAAGGCCGTCTCAAAGAAGCTTACGAAGTATCGCAGAGTACAAATAATATGCCAGAGGTGTGTGGTAGAATTTGTCCTCAAGATAGGCTTTGTGAAGGGAATTGTGTAATAGAGCAATCAGGCCACGGAACTGTAACAATAGGCTCTATAGAAAAATATATAACAGACACTGCCTGGGATAAAGGATGGGTAAAACCTTTTAAAGTTAAAAGAGAATTAAAACAGTCAGTTGGAATTATAGGAGCAGGCCCAGCAGGAATGGCTTGTGCTGAAGAACTTCGGAAATCGGGATACCAAGTAACAATTTATGATAGATATGATAGACCGGGTGGTCTTTTAATTTATGGTATTCCAAATTTTAAATTAGAAAAATTTGTTGTTGAAAGAAGAACAAAGCTGCTTAAAGACTCCGGTATAAAATTTATTCAAAACTTTGAGGTAGGAAAAGATAAAACTTTATACGAGCTTAAAGAAAAACACGATGCAATACTTATTGCCACTGGAGTTTATAAAGCTAGAGAAATTGATATACCTGGCCATAATCTTCAAAACATTTTTCCAGCAATGGATTTTTTAACAGCATCTAATAGAAAAGGTTTGGGAGATAAAGTTACGTTATTTGATAACGGCACATTAAACGCAGAGGGAAAAAATGTTGTTGTAATTGGTGGTGGAGATACTGCTATGGACTGTGTGAGAACGTCGGTAAGACAAAAAGCCAAATCAGTAAAATGTTTATATAGGCGTGATCGAGAAAATATGCCAGGATCAGCAAGAGAAGTAGGAAATGCAATTGAAGAAGGAGTAGAATTTGTTTGGTTAACAAGTCCAAAAAGTTTTATCGGAACA
>MDSV01190677.1_pt1 | contig 10074 bp, 6 predicted proteins | sample 810851 | NCBI WGS metagenome assembly MDSV01 (sample SAMN05326640, study PRJNA326480) | marine metagenome | isolation source: seawater | place: Atlantic Ocean: North East | collected 2012
GATTGGGATGAACCACGTCGTCAAGAAATTTGGAATGCATCTATGAATTACACAATTAAAAACAATAATGATGTCATTAATTCCTCAAATCTTGAGGATTTAATGCCTCAAATGTATCACGATACAGGTTCAACAATTATTAAAGTTCCAATGCATTCAGAGATGTGTAATGAATTTGTGGCATCAGAAGATAATGCAGGTATTGAATTCACATCTATTCTTACTCTTGATTTATTAAGCCAAGGATTTAGTTTTGAAGCAGATCATTTAATGGGTAATTGGCCTACGATTTATGCTTCTGGGGATACATTACTTATTGCTGAACCAGCCCAAGATTGGTGGTGGTATTGGGGAGTTGAAGATATTAAAGAGGAAACAAATATTCATGCTTTTTCATTAGATGAAGAAGGGACCTCATATATTGGAAGTGGGCGAGTAAACGGCACAGTATTGAATCAATTTTCATTATCAGAATATGATGGGAAAATACGCTTAGCAACAACTACTGGCCAGTGGAATCGTTGGTGGGTCTCTGATCCAGAACCAATGGAAAACCATGTAATTGTTCTTCAACCAAATGAGACAACATCTACTTTAGACGAAATTGGACGAATTGATGGAATCGCTCCAGATGAAAGAATTTGGTCGGCTAGATTTACAGAGGATAGAGCATATTTAGTTACATTTAGACAAATTGATCCACTTTGGACAATAGATTTATCCGATCCCTTTTCTCCAACTATAATTGGTGAATTAGAGGTGCCTGGAGTTTCAACCTATATCCATCCATTAGATGAAAATAATATTTTGACTATTGGAATAGGGCCCGCTGATTTAGAAACAGGGTTAGGATTAGATTGGTCAAGCACACAAGTATCATTATTTGATGTTAGTAATTTTTCTAATCCAGAATTAGCTTCAGTATTACCATTATCACCCGTATCAGAAGATAATCAGAATGATTGGACATGGGGTTGGAGTGAAGCAACTTATGAACATAAAGCGTTCCAATATTGGGCACCTAAAGATATGTTAGCAGTTCCATTGTCTACCTATCGAAGTATTTATGTGGAAGCAGATTTGGAAGAAAAATTAGTTTGGTGTGAAGATCGTATAAATTACATGACTTGGTTATTGAATGAAGATGAAATGGAAGAAGTCACCGTAGAGGAAGAGCGTAATGAAGAAGACGATGCACCTAGAGATGACTCAACATCATCGAGTGACGATGCACCTAGAGAAGAGCGTAATGATGAAGATGAATTAACAGAAGAAGATAGAGGATATTTGATGAATTATTGTATGGAAAATTACTATTATGACGGTTATTGGGAATATGAATACATTAGTCAATTAATTTTAGTAAATGTGCAACCAGGATCCCCTCTAACTGTTTACGGAACAATCGAGCACAATCAGTTTTACAATAATCAAGATTGTAATTATTGTTTTTGGGGTAGTGGAGAAACAACAATACGTAGATCTATTTTCATGGGGGATTATATCTATGCAATTTCATCTGGAGGAGTAACGGTAACAAATTTGACTTCAATGGAAACGGTTGAAGAAATAGAATTTAGAGAACATCTTAGTGAAAATAATAATCAAGTAGAAATATCGGTTGATGAAATAGAATGAAGAGTTCTTTAACGGGAGCTGCTTTAATGCCTTTAAATATTGAAAAAGAAAATGACCTCATCGGTTCATATGATTGGAAAATTTTACGAGGTCAAGAGGCAGGTAAAATTTTGCAAGGATATTTAACTCCTCAACATGTTAAAGGTGGAGAACAAATTTCCATTCATACTTCATCATGTTTAGATAATTGTAAATTTTATTTTCGTATTTTTCGATTGGGATGGTATAGGGGTGCAGGTGCAAGAGAAGTTTTCCGCTCCTCGATTTTATCAACAAAAAATTATGGAACTTGGTCCAAAGAGGATGGATTTGAAAATATTAAGGAGGGGGATAATCATATCAATGGAATGAATTGGCCCATACTTTTTAATTTTGAAATCCCAAGAGATTGGACGCCAGGATGTTATATTGTAAAATTTAGTACTTTAGATGACAAATCTTACTTACATCCTTTTTGGGTTTGTTCTCCTAAAAAGAATGAATCAAATATTGCAATTCTTAATTCCATGCTTTCCAATCAAGGCAGAAATTGGTGGGGGGGAGAAAATGCGATGAGATCTATTCTGAAAACTAATAATTATTTAGATAATAATAGAGGAGCTAATGTTTTATCCTTTCATCGCCCATATTATAATCCTAGAGGTGGAGATGAATTAAAGTGGAATCTTCCTTTAGTTAAATGGCTTGAAAAAAATGGAATTAATGTAGCGTTTCATACAGATTTAGAATTAGAGACAGATATTAATTTATTAGAAGAATATTCGTATGTTATTACTACAGGGCCTATGCGCTTTTGGACAGAAAACACCGAAAAAGCATTAAAAAATTTTATTCAGCAAGGCAATCATTTAGTTCATTTAGGCTCTGAAGCAGGACAACACATCGTTGCACTAGAAAAGAATGAAGATGGTTTTTATAATAACATTTATTTTCAAGAAAACGAACATTTTCCAAATCTTGGGCCACGTTTAAAAAATTTATTTTTTTCCACTAAAGCTTCAGGAAAAAATAAAAAAGCACCTTGGAAAGACTTTAAATTCACTTCAAAATTTTTAAAATATTATAATTTACCAATTTTTAAAAACAAAAAAATCACAGGTCTTATAGGATCCTCTTGGGATAAAACCATCAAAAACACAGGGGTATCCATTTTGACAAAAACCAAATTTTTCACCAAAAAATTAAATTTTAGTATTGCAAATTCTCATATACGGCAATTCCCATCTAACGGAACGATTTTTAATGCAGGGGTTTCTAATTGGACTTGGGCTTTAGAAGAATATAGTAATCAAGGTAATGTAAAATTGAATAAAGAGATTCAAATGGCCACTTTTAATTTAATTGGTTTGGAGTATAGGAATTATTTTACTGCCGAAGAATTATCTATATTAGAAAACAAGAAGAAATTAAATTTAGCCAATTATATAAAATCTTTAATAAAAAAACAAGAAGATTTCGAATTATTTTTAGAGACTGGAATACATCTCTGGGAAACTAAAAAATATAAACAAGCCCAGCCATATTTTGAAAAAGCAATTAGATTAAAACCGACTTCTCCCTTAGCTAGATATAGATTGGCTCGAAACCATCATAAATTACTAGAATATAAGCCCATGCTCCCATTATATGAAGAATTAATTTCTGAATATCCTAAAAATATGACCTATAGAATACAATATTGTGATTTATTGATAAATTTACAGGATTTTGAAAAAGCAATAATAGAAATTCAAAATCTTGAAGATGAATCTGGTAATAATAAATATCCCGATTTAGAAATAAGAAAATTAACCATGTTGTCTACTTGTTTCTTGAAAGCAAAGAGATTAGAAACTGCCGAAAAGTATTGTATTAATGCACTAGCAATGGATTCAGAAAATATTCAAGCATTAGTTACCCATGCTCGTATTGCCCATAATCAAGGAGATTATTTTTTAGCTGAAAAAAGGTGGAAACTCGTTTTAGAAAAACAACCAACTCATTATTCTGCAATAATGGGTATAGCTCGAGCATGTTTTAAGAGGGGAGATTTTGTTGATGGTGAAGAAATAATAAATAGATTAATTTCTGACGATCAACATAAACATAGAATTTGGCCCTATATTGAATTGATTAATTTAACTTTTAACGAATTAAAAGATTATGAATATACTGTGAGAACGTGCCATTTATTATTTGAAAATGTAGGAGAGGATATTTCTAATCATAGAGATATCGAACACATCCCAATTTGTCATTTGACGCTTTCTTTATCAAAAATTGGGAAATCCAAAGAAGCTATAGATTTACTAAATACGTATTTATTAGAGTACCCAGATAAAAGTGAATATTGGTTAGCATTAAGCCAGATATATAGAGAACTGAACGAATCAAATATTGCTTTTAATAATTTCAATAATTTATTTAGCGATTTTAATGATGAGTTATGCGACTTCAAATCAATTGGCAATAACTTAGAAATTTCGGTTCAGAATTTAGTAAGGGAAGGGGGAGAAGATATAGAGACAGGCCCTCTAGTTTCAGTAATAATGACTGCATATAAGGCAACAGAATTAATTGAAGTTGCCATAAATTCGATTTTAAATCAAACATTTAGGAATATAGAATTAATTGTTGTGGATGATGCAAGTCCAGATGATACCTTTCAACACATTAGTAATTTAGCAAAATTAGATTCTAGAATTTTACCAATAAAACTAGAATCAAATGGAGGGACCTATATTGCTAAAAACCATGGTTTACTTCATGCCAAGGGTAAATATGTGGCGTTTCACGATTCTGATGATTGGTGCCATCCAGATAAAATTAGAATTCAAGTTGAAAGGTTAGAAGAAAATAAAAATTTACAAGGTGTTACAACAGGATATGTTAGAGTAGATGAAAATAGCAATATTATTTATCGAGGAAAAGGAGCTATTCGCCATGCTTGTATTTCATTGATGTTTAGAAGAAAGGAAGTAATAGATAAACTTGGATATTTTGATAGTGTAAGAGTTTCTGCAGATTCTGAATTTGAAAGAAGAATTCATACAGTATTCGGCAAAGAAACAGTAGAACATATACATTTACCATTTATTATTGCTAGTGTTAGCTCCGAATCACTTTCAGGTGGGGGGAAATTTGCTATGGATTGGACAGGTTTAAGTGGAGCTAGGCTAGAATATCGTAGATGTTTTGAATTATTTCATGATAAAATTAGATTAGGGAAAGAAGAAGGATATATTCCATTTCCTTTAAATCAAAGAGTTTTTGATGCACCAAATACACTTTCAACAGGATAAAAATAATTTTATTAGAACTAAAATATCATAAACATCTTCAAAAAATTGAATTTAGTGGAGGGTGCTAATGGGCGAAGAGATTTACATTAATAAAATACAAAATCGAATATTATATTCATTATGTTTTTCAATAATTGTGTCATTAATTGTAGGACTTAATTACACCTTAATCCAAGGATATTATGTTTTTGTAGCCCTCTTTCTTCTAATTTCATTAACATTAGTTCTTTCTAATCTTGAACTAGTGAAATTAAAGTTAGAAATTACAACTTCAAAATTAATGTATTTATTTGTGGGGGCTATTAGTTTTATAATAATCTCATTATTATTTAATACAAATTTAGGTTACCCATTAATTCCTTCTGTGGGATTATCTATACTTTGTTTATTATTTTTTAATTGGGTATACTATTCATTAGAACCTCTGAGGGGCTAAATTTTATTTTATGTGGTGTTTAATTGACTGAAAATAGTGGTGCTGGCCCCCCTCCTGTGAGGATTTTAAGACCAGAGTCCTCGGTCACTTCAGAAAATTCAGTTAGAGAAAAGTTAATCGGAGCAGCTTCGATTTTTGCTGATCTACTTCGCCCAACATATGGTCCAAAAGGGCTTGATAAGATGCTATACAAATCAAACGGTGAAGCCGCAATTACTAATGATGGTGCTAAAATAGTATCAGAATTAATGGTAAAACACCCCGCAGCCAAATCCTTTGTTAGTTTGGGAGAATCACAAGAATCAGCAGCGGGAGATGGAGTTACTGGTTGTATTTTATTTGCAGGTGCCTTAATGTATGAAGCAGGGCTATTAATTAACAAAGGATTACACCCGTTAGTAATTATTGACGGTTTCAGGGAAGCCTGTGAGATAGCACTTGCAAAACTTGATGCTATTGCATTTCAATACTCAAATTTAGAACTATATAATGTAGCAAAAACATCTTTAACTGGTAAAGTTACTGACAATGCATCAGATAAAATTGCTAAATTAGTTGTGAATGGTGTTGAGCAAATACAGGAAACAACATTATGTGATTCGGAAAATTTCTTTATGATGAAATCTACAAATAATACTCCAATGTCTATTGATTTGATAAAGGGCTTAATATTAGAAAAAAAAGTACATTTGGACAAAACACCTTCAGAATTATTAAATTGTAAAGTAGCATTAATTAATGGAGAATTGGGATTTAGAGAGCCTATTAGAGATTCAGAAATTGAAATTAATTCTCCAGATGAATTATCTAACTTTATTGAAAGTGAGGAAAAAGAAATAGAATCCTTGAGTCAGAAATTAATTGAATTAAAGGTGAATGCAGTGTTTTCTTCGGGCGAAATTAATAAAGAAATATTACATAATTTGTTATCAAAAAACATTTTCGCATTAGGTGGATTAGACACTCAAGATTTAGAAAATATTGCTAAGGCCTCCCAAGGAAACATTTGTCCGAGAATAATAGATGTTTCTGAAGACGAATTAGGTTTAATTGGAGTATTAAAGACCGAAACGGTTTCTAAAAATGGGGAATCTACGCAAAGAATATTTATTGATAAATGTGAAAATACTAAATTAATTACTTTTGATGTGGGAGGATCTGATGATTTGATAGTGGAAGAAACCATAAGATCTATTCATGATTCTATAAAGTCCACTTGTTTGGCTGTAAAAAGTAAATATTTAGTAAGAGGGGGTGGAAATCCACATTCATTAGCATCCATAGCGGTAATGAATGCAGCAGACAGTAAGCACGGGAGAGAGCGTTTAGGAATGGAGGCATTTTCAAGAGCACTTGAAACCATTCCAGCAACTTTAGCGGCCAATGCAGGAAAAAGTAGTTTAGATATTGTAATTGAATTAAGAAGTAGATTAAAAAACGAATCTACTGATTTGGGAGTTAATGCAAACGGAGAAATATCTTCTATTGAATCAGTTAGAGAACCAAAAGAGTCATTAAAACATTCAATAATTTCCGCAACTGAAACTGTGATGGGTCTATTAAGAGTAGATCAATTAATTTCAGCTAGGGGAGATTAATTTTTGAATGAAGCAAATTGGTAAATGTTTCTACGTCACTACTACATTCTTCTAATTCTTTTGAATTAATAATAATCGAATATTGATTATTACTTAATCCAATCACGCACGGAGCATCTTTCATAAAATTCTTTAATTCATCATTTAATTCATCAAGATGTAGCAATTCAAATGGAATCTCTAAATTTTGTCTACATTCTTTGAATAATGGTTTTTCTTTTAATTTTCCATGAGTAATATCACATAATGCACAATGTGCCTTGCCAATTATTTTTCCAAAAAAATATTGCAATTCCCCAATTATTGAACCTTTAGCGTTATAAATTCCTATTAATTTTTCAAAACTTACCATTCCTATTACCTAATATATTCCCCCCACTGAAATCTAATTATTATTTTATGGGGTTTCTTGATTAATTGCCTAGACTTGGACATGTCGAAGGGAAACTACATGCATTCACCTCCTAGGGCACTGATAAGCGTATTTGATAAGACAGGAATAGTTGATTTCGCAGCAGGATTAAATGATCTTGGCTGGGAGATAATTTCTACAGGAGGCACCTCTAAAAAATTGAGAGAGGCGGGCATTCCTGTTAAAGATATAAGCCAAGTTACAGCGCACCCAGAAATTTTTGATGGGAGGGTAAAATCTCTTCATCCCGCAATCCACGGATCAATCTTAGCTAGACTGGAAAATGAAAAGGATAAGCAGGGTTTGGATGAATTAGGATATACACCCATTAAATTGGTAGCTGTAAACTTATATCCATTTTCCGAAAGTGCCTCTCAAGTACCACCATTAAATGATTCAGAGTTACTTGAGATGATAGATATTGGAGGACCTACATTATTACGAGCATCAGCTAAAAACCATAAGAATGTTTTACCAATTTCTAATCCTGAAAGATATTCTAAGATTCTTGAATTATTACGAGGAGTGGAAGGAGATCCATTACAAATCAATCTGGATTATAGAACAAAATTAGCATTAGAAACATTTGAACATACCGCAAGTTATGATGTGGCAATTTCTAAAGAATTACATAAAAGATGGGTGGGCGAAGCGAATGAAAGTGTAGAATTAGAGGAGTCAATTAGTAAACTACCAAATAGATTCCTTATTGATTCAGAAATTAAAGAAATAATGAGATATGGAGAAAATCCTCATCAAGCGGCAGCATTTTATGAAAACCCTTCTTCCGAAAATAATACTAATTTAGGAAATTTCACAATGCATAGTGGAAAAGCGCTTTCTTATAATAATTATATCGATCTTGATGCTGCTTTACGTTTGGCAAGGAATTTATCAACTGAGGATTGGCCGCAAACTCCATTTGCATGTGTAATTGTAAAGCACAATAATCCATGTGGTGCCGCTTTATCAGGCACTCAGGTTGATGCTTGGGTTGATGCGTTAGCTTCAGATCCGGAATCGGCCTTTGGATGTATTGTTGCATTTAATACAAGAGTGACGGTTGAAACTGCAAATAAAATTTCAGATCATTTTGTAGAGTGTATCATAGCCCCATCTTTTGAAACAGAGGCATTAGAATTATTATCCAAGAAGAAAAATAGAAGATTATTGTCAATTAAGGAAAACATGTCTAAGTTAACTCCCAATACATCTCAAGTTGTTGCTAAACAAATTAGTGGGGGATGGTTATTACAAACCGAAAGAAGCCCTAAGATTGATCCAAAACTTTCTAGAATTGTAACTTCTATTGAACCATCAGAACAAGAAATAGCCGCTATGAAATTTGGAATTGTCGTATGTGAACAAGTTAAATCAAATTCGGTAATTTTTGTGAAAGGAACTAAAACAGTGGGTATTGGCCCGGGACAAACAAGTAGGGTAGAGGCAGTGAGAATTGCAGCAAGAAGGGCCGGTGAAGATGCAAAAGGCGCGGTAATGGTTTCAGATGCCTTTTTCCCATTTAGAGATGGAATTGATGCAGCAAATGAAATAGGAATTACTAGTATTGTTCAACCAGGGGGTTCAATTAGAGATCAAGAAGTAATTGACGCAGCCAACGAGTATAATATGTCGATGCTATTCACTGGCGTAAGATTATTTAGACATTAGTTGATTATTATGGTACACTTTCAATTACCACGAATTGGAACAATTGAAGATCCAATTCGAATCGGAATTTTAATTTCAGGATCGGGTAGTGGGATGGAGGCATTAATTAATTACCAAATTAAAAAAGAAAATTGTTTTCATAAGACGGTTTTAGTAATTTCAAATAATATCGATGCAAAAGGAATTGAAAAGGCTCAATCAAAAAAAATTAAAACTAGCATAATCGAGTTACCAAAAAACAAGTCACGAGAGTTTCATGAAGATTTAATCCAAAAAGATTTAGAAAAAAGCTCAGTTGAAGTTGTAGTACTTTCTGGATATATGCGCATCTTATCTTCTAAATTTGTAGAAAAATGGATGGGAAGATTGTTGAACATACATCCTAGTTTACTTCCTAAATTTCCCGGTGCACATGCACATAAAGATGTTTTAGCTTCGGGGGTTAATGAATCAGGCTGTACAGTACATTTTGTAGATGCAGGAGTAGATTCAGGTCCAATAATAGCCCAAGAAAAAGTCCAAGTGTTTCCCGAAGATAATTTGAAAGATCTACAAAATAGAGTCAAGGAAAAAGAACACATAATTTATCCTAAAGTTTTAGATTTTTTATGTGAGGGTAATTTAGAAATTAATACCAAAGGAGAAGTAATAATCAAACATCTTCAGGATAATTGAGATTTTTAAACTCCTCATTAGAAACACCTAATTTTATTAATTCCTGTGAATTAATTATTTCATGTTTCATTTCAGTAAAAATTTTACCAAGACTTTTATTTTTCCCCTCTATATTTTCTTTTAATTTTTTAATTGCGGAGCTGGTTTTTAAATGTGATAACAACGGCTCTAAACCATAATTGGAATAATTAGATTTAGGAATAATCACATCTAAATCTTTTTTTAATTTATTAGATAAAATTTCAAATAATTTGGCTGATACATAAGGTGTATCGATAGGAACTAATTGTACAGCTTCCCACCCCTTCTCTTTTGCAAAGACTAATCCTGAATAAATGGCTTTAATTACATCACTATCTTCAA
>MDSV01179941.1_pt1 | contig 10073 bp, 10 predicted proteins | sample 810851 | NCBI WGS metagenome assembly MDSV01 (sample SAMN05326640, study PRJNA326480) | marine metagenome | isolation source: seawater | place: Atlantic Ocean: North East | collected 2012
TTGATAGGCTGGATGTGGAAGCGCAGTAATGCGTGCAGCTGACCAGTACTAATAGCTCAATTGGCTTGATTTATGCACTGAAAAAAATTTTTAAATATAATATATTGCTATTCTTACTTTTTAATTTATGAAAATTATTGCAGTAATTCCAGCTAGATCTGGGTCTAAAACTGTTAAAGATAAAAACATTTATAAGTATAAAAAAAAACCATTACTTGTTCATTCGATTAAAGTAGCAAGACAATCAAAACTTATTGATAGAATTTTTGTATCAACAGACTCAAAAAAATATCGAAAATTATCAATTAAATTTGGTGCCGAAGTACCTTTTTTAAGACCAAAAAAAATTTCAACAGATAACTCAACAGATATAGAATGGGCAAAACATATTGTTAAATATTTAAAAAAACATGAAAATTATTCGCCAGATTTGATTATACATTTAAGGCCAACAACACCCAATAGAAAATTAGCAATATTGGAAAATGGTATTCGTTATTTTTTGAAAAATATAAAAAAAGCTAATGCTATGAGGTCAATAAGTGTGATGAACCAACCGCCTCAGAAAATGTTTATGTTAAAAAAAAATTTTTTAGTTGGATATTTTAATAATATTTTAAAAGGTGAATATTACAATCTACCAAGGCAGTATTATGATCAATGTTATCTACCAAACGGATATATAGACATTCTTAAGCCAAGATATTTTATGAAAAGTTCATCACTTATGGGTAAAAAAATTTTAGGATATGTTACGCCTGAAACTTTAGACATTGATATAAAATCTGATTTTAGAAAGTAAAAAAATGTCAATAAATTTTGGAATAATGCAGGGTAGATTGACAAAAACCAAATCTAATATTTTACAGAAATTTCCAAAAAATTGGAAAAAAGAATTTGAATATTTAAAAAGAACAAAGTTAGATTATATTGAATTTTTTACTGAAAAAAAAATTAATAAAAAAAATCCTATTTGGTCTGATGTAGGTTTAAGAGAAATAAAAAAAAAATTATCAAAAATTAAATATAAAAAAATTATCTTATGCGATAACTATACAGTTAAAAATTTATTTACAGACGAAAAAACTGAAAAATATTTAATTAGAATAATTGATAGATTAAGTTTTTTTAAAGATTCTAAGTTAATTATACCAATAGTTTCAAAAAATCTTTTTTTAAAGAAGAACTTTGATAATCATTTAGTTTATATTTCTAATCTCTTGAATTATTCAATTATAAAAAAAGTAAACTTATCATTTGAAATTGAGGCAAATATTAAAATAATTAAAAAATTCTGTAATAAATTTTCTCAAAATAAGAATTTTGCTATTACTTATGATACTGGTAATGCTTTTTTGTATAATAAAAATTTTTATAGTGAGATTAAATATTTAAAAAAATTTGTAAATCATATTCATTTAAAAGATAGAGACTCTAAGGGTAATAACGTTATTTTAGGAAAAGGAAAAATAAAATTTGATGTCTTTTTAAACAATTTAAATAGTCCAAAAAATTATAATGGCACAATTACCTTTGAAACAAGCCGAGGCAGTATCCCAATTAATACAGCTAATTTAAATTATAAAATTATTAGGAATTTAATATCTTAATTTGCTTATTTTTTTTTATAGAAGTCTTAGCCGCCATGGCTACTTGAAGACTTGTTATTCCATTTTCTAAATTACTTTGTGGTTTTTTTCTATTTTTAAAATTTATCATTACTTCTTTAATTTGTTTTAAAAACAAATCATTTCTATTTTTAAGTGTTGATTTAAATTTAATTTTTGGTTTGCCTATATATTTAATAGTTAAGTAATCTCTTCTAATATCCCAATGAATACTTCCTTTTTCAAATATAATTTTACAAAATCTTTCTTCATTTTTTTTAATAAAATCTATATCAATTTTAACTTTAAAATAATTATTAGCAATTTTATAGTTAATCAGCATTTTAGCATGATCTTCGACATCAATTTTGAGCTTACTTTTTTTTCCACCATTACAACTAATATTCAATGGATTTTGAAATAAATAATTTGCATAATCAATTTCATGTATAAAACATAAAATTACTCCACCACCGAGTTTTTTATTAGCAGCATAACTTATTTTGTAATCCTCGTATTTATGGTGGTAGGGCAAATAATGAGAATTTTTTAAATATGCCTCTTTAATTTTACCAAGTTTGTTTTTATCAATTATTTTTTTTATTTTTTGCAATATTGGATGGTATCTTAATTGAAAACCTGTAGCGCAATTTACTTTATTTAATTTAATTTCTCTTATAAGTTTTTTTATATTTCTAGTGTTATGGGATAAAGGTTTTTCAATAAATAAATTTTTGCTGTTTTTAAGATATGTCAAGCATGTCTTTAAATGCATACTACTTGGATTGCATATAAAAACACAGTAAAATTTTTTTTTCAAAGAATTCTTTTCAGAAATTTCAATAATATCATTATTAAATGAAGAAAATTCTTTTTTTATAACTTTATTAATTATATTTAGTTCAGGTGAATTTTTTTTTTTCTTACAGCAAAAAATTTATAATTATTATTTGTTGCTTTTAGGTTTCTAAAATGTCTCTGTCCAATTGAACCTAAACCGATGAAAAGTATATTCTTCAAATTATCTTTTTATTATATATGCTGATGGTTGATTTGAATATTTTATACTTTGAATCTTTATATTTTTTTTTCTACTAAAAAATTCATCTACAGCATCGGTTTCACCCCAACCCCTTTTGCCATATTCATCTAAAATAATTATTCCATTTTTAGATAAAACTGGATAAAAGTTTTCAAGAGCCGCTTTTGTGCCTTCATATGTATCAAGATCTAAGTTAAGCAATGATATTCTAAATCCCTTATTTTTTTTAACATATTTAGCAGATGTTTTAATTATATCACCTTTAACAAGTTCTGATCTTTTCTCTAGACTTATTTTTTTTATCTTATTATTAATATCTGTCACACTAACTCCTTTATATTTGGTCTCTTTAATAAATTTATTAGCCTCTTTTTTTTCATATTTTAAAATAGATTTAGGAAAATAGTTAAATGTATCAAAACCTATTACTTTTTTCATTGAGTATTCATCATATATTCTTAATAGTTTAAGCCAAAATATCTGACCAGTACCTTTAAAGACTCCACACTCCACTATATCACCAGGGACGTTAATAGTTTTGTTAAAAAAATTATATCTTGTAAAAATTTTTTGTAATCTGTCTAAGTTATTACTTTCAATAAGATCGTTGTAAGATTTGAATGCACTCATTTTTTTTTACAAATAGCTATTAACATTACTTCATTAGAAAATCTAAAAAATTTGTTTAGAAAGTCTGGCCATTTTATTGATGTTAAGCCCTCATACATTGGTAAATATGGTATTTTTAAGTATGATACAATTTTGGCAAAAATTTTAAAAAAACGGTATTTCCAGACAATTGGCAATTGATAAAAATATTCAACCTTTACATCTTCAAATCCACCTAAACTTGCTAAGTCACGAAGTGATTGAAGGGTAAAAGGGGTTTTGTGAGTATAATCTAAATAAAACGGCCCCCAACCATGGTGTATCCAGCTAGGTGTCATTATTATTAAACAGCCTTCATCAGAAAGTAGTTTTTTGCAAGAATGTATAAAATTTAATGGATTGTCTAGGTGCTCTATTAAAGATTTTGAAAATACAACATCAAAGTTTTTTTCATTATAATCAAAACTTTTATCTTCTAAATTAACATTTTGAACATTAATAGGATGACATAGCTCTACAGATTCTTTCGAAATATCTATACCATAAACTGAATAATTATTTTTTTCGAATGCTTTAAGCATATCACCTCTTCCACATCCTATATCTAATAATTTTGCATTTTCTTTATTTATATATTTTTTAATTAAGTATTTGGCCAACTTATCTGGATAATCAGTAATTGGGCGTCTTTCTTGAGAATACACTTTAGATAAATATTCATTTCCTTGTTTATTTTCTCTTTCATCAATCATAAAAATAATATTTAATATAAAATGTTGTATATATATTAAAATTTAAAATTAAAAATATATAATTTAAAAAATTTTATATTATCGTCCTACCTCCATCTGCAACTACTATAGAGCCTGTCATATATGAAGATGCTTCACTAGAAAGAAATAAAACAAGATCATTATATTCATTTTGTTTTGCAAGTCTTTTTAATGGAATTACTTTTTTTATTTTTTTTAAAAAAGATTTATTTTGATTATTAAAAATTCCTCCAGGGGCAATGGCATTGCACCTTATATTCTTATGAGCCCAATAAGATGCAGTGTATTTTGTTAAACCATTAACACCATGTTTTACGACCGAATAAGTTATGGGTTTTATAAAATTTTGATTTTTGTATAAATCTTGATTTGGAGCTATTATACTTAAATCAGAAGAGATATTTAAGATTACTCCTTTTTCTTTTTTAGCCATTAATGAACCAAATATTTTAGTACATATAAATGAACCATTTAAACCAACTTCAATATCTTTTTTCCAAATTTTAAGATTAAAATTTTCTAATGAAAAATCTTTATTTTTTACTTTTGGCACATAATCTGATGCAGCATTATTAATTAATACATCTATTTTTTTGTGTTTATTTATAATTCTATTGGCTACTTTCTTTACTTCAGTTTCTTTAGCTATATCACATTTATAATACTCAACATTATTTTCTCTTTTTGGTTTTTTAATATCTAGAATTATTACTTTTGACTCAGATGATTGAAATGCCTTGATAATTTGTTTCCCAAGGAAGCCACTACCTCCTGTGAGTATTATAATTTTATTTTTTAAATCTCTGTACACTTTTGATTTTTTAAACTAAGTATAGTTTATGAAAATAAAAAGACCATTTTTAATTGCAGAAATAGGAATTAATCATAATGGAGATGTGGACATCGCAAAAAAGTTGATTTTAGTTGCTAAAAATTCAGGATTTGACTGTGTAAAATTTCAAAAAAGAACTATTGATTTAGTTTATTCTAAGGAAATTTTAGATCAATTTAGAGAAAGCCCTTGGGGTACAACACAAAGGGAACAAAAAGAGGGTCTTGAATTAAATCAAAATGAATACGAAGAGATTGAACGGTATTGTAAAGAAATTAATATAGAGTGGTTTGCATCTGCTTGGGATATTGAAAGTTTAAAGTTTTTAGACCAATTTAATTGCAAATATCAAAAAATTGCTTCAGCCATGATAGTTGACTCAAACTTTTTAATTGAGGTTGCTAAAAGGAAAACACATACTTTCATTTCAACTGGTATGTCAAAAAAAACAGACATAGATAACGCAGTTAATATTTTCAAGTCTCATAATTGTAGTTTTGAATTAATGCATTGTATTTCCACATATCCAATGAAGGTTGAAGATGCAAACTTATCAACAATTGACGAATTAAAAAAAACTTATCAATGTAATGTTGGTTATAGTGGACATGAAAATGGGGCTATAGTTTCTTTAGCTGCTTTAATGTATAATATAACTTCTTTAGAAAGACATGTTACACTGGATAGAGCGATGTATGGATCTGATCAATCAGCATCCTTAGAACCTGATGGGATGAAATTTCTTGTAAATGGAATAGAAAAATTTTTGACTTCAATTGGTGAGCCTAAATTAGGAAATATTACAGAGGAAGAAATTTCAATAGCGAAGAAACTTAGAGCTCATATTAAGATTTGATTAATGAAAATTAAAGAAATATTTGAAAGAGAACTATCTCAAAATTTAAAGACTCATATCATGTTAAGAGAACTATTGCCTGAAATTGATAAGGCAATAAAGATAATAAATAAAAAACTAAAACTTGGTGGAAAATTATTATTTTGTGGAAATGGTGGTTCAGCAGCAGATGCTCAACACTTGGCTGCAGAGTATCTTATAAGATTGAGACCCAAAGTTAATAGGAGACCACTTCCAGCTTTGAGCCTGGCTCAAGACACTTCAACTCTAACAGCTTGTGGTAATGACTATAATTTCTCGGATATTTTTTTGAGACCTTTTCAGGCGCTTGCAAGTAAAAATGATATTCTTATTGGCATTACAACTTCAGGAAATTCTTTAAATGTATTAAAGGTTTTAAAATATGCACGCTCAAAAAAAATAACTACTTTAGGTTTTTTAGGTGGTTCTGGAGGAAAGTGTAAAAATTTCTGTGATGTAAAATTAATGGTGCCAAGTAAATCAACAGCAAGAATACAAGAGTGTCATATATTCCTTGCGCATTTTATACTCGAAAGAGCAGAAGATTTATTAATTAAATAGTTCTAGAAAATTTAAATTAATAGTTTTTTTGACAATTATTTTATACGTTTAATTTTATTGTCTTTAATTTCCAATATTATGTCACAATTTTTTAAATTACTTATTTTATGAGAAACAAAAATTCTTGTAATATAATTAAGTTTATTAATAACTAAATTTACGATCTTTTCTTCAGTTTCAGTGTCCAATCCACTTGTGGCCTCATCAAGTATCAAAACTTTAGGATCAGAAAATATCGCTCTTGCAATAGCAAGTCTTTGTTTTTGCCCACCAGAGATATTTGAGCCCTCTGTATCAACTAAATGGTTTAAATTAAAATTAATATCTTGAAGAAAAGAGTTCAATTCAACCATTTTTAATAAATTTAAAATTTCACTGTCATCAATTTTATCTTTTTGTTTATCAATTAAAATATTATCTTTTAAGGTTCCACGTATTAAAGAAATATCTTGAGATATATAGCTAAATTTTTTTCTCCAATTAGAAATATCATCATTTATATTTATTTTATTGATTAAAATTCTACCTTTCTTAGGAGATATTAATCCTGTAAGAATATTTAAAAGTGTTGATTTTCCTGATCCACTTTCTCCAAAAATACCGATAGATGAATTACAATTAAATTCTAAATTAAAATCTTTGAATAGCTCCACATTATTTCCATTTGATGAAAAATTATATGATAAGTTTTCAATTATAATCTTGGAATTAATATTAAAAATTTCATTTTTTATTATATTGGGCTGACTAATTATATTGTCTTGATTTTGATTATTTATTTTTAGAATATTCTCTACTAATTTTACAGATTGCAAAGTATTTTGTGAGTCACTGTATGATTGAGATATTCTATTTATTGATGGAATTATTCGATAAGCAGCAATTAAAAAAATCGATAAAAATTTTATAAATTCATTTTTATCTGATATCAAAAGACTACTATAATACATTACTAAACTAAAAACTAAAATAAAAACAATTTCTATAAGATACCTTGTGCCTTCTACTACAGATTGTCCTTTAGCAACAGAAGTAGTAAATTTATTTAAATTTTTTTTATATATTTCTACAAAATATTTTTTTTTATCTTTTAATATTATATCTTTTATATTGAAAAAAATATCATTCAGAACTTGAAAAATTTTAGCTGATTTTTCAACTCTTACTTTTCCAACTTCTGTCATTTTTTTTTTAAATAATAAATTTATAACTAAAAAACATAAAATCATAATTGAGATCAAAAGAATAAAAATATCTGGATATATATAAATTAGAAAACAAAGAATAGATAAAGCTACAATTAATTCCGTAATTATAATTAAAACTAAAAGAACGTAAAATCTTAATATATTTGCCTCATCGAAGATGTTTTTAATTAAAACTGCTTTACTGTTCTTATTAAATATGTCGTATTTAACATTCAAATATGAATTTAAAATTTTAATTGAAAAAAATTCATGAATTTTTGCGGATAAATTATTTCTATAATTTAGCAATAATGTCAGTAATAAGTTTTTTGAGATAAATACAGTAATAAATAGAATTATTAATATTGATAATAAAGATTCTTTATTTGAAATAAATATTTCTAAAAAAGACAAATCATATTCTAATATTATTTTATTTAGATATTGATCATCTAACCAAAGAGAAATTAACGGTATTACCAGTCCTATTCCCAAAAGTTCAAGTATTGAACTAATAAATAAGAAAAAAAGATAAAAATAGTATCCTCTTTTAATCTCATATGGAGAAAGATTAATAATTCTTAAAAAACTTTTCACTCTGTAATTATTTAATATTTTTTATTGAAAGAGTTTATTTATTTTATTCAAGACAGCAAATTATTAAAATCTTGAATTTAACATTATTACTATGTATTTAACGATAATGCGAAAAGCAACTAAAAATATTTTTTATTACAATAGTTGAAAAAAATGACTAAAGAATTAGCTGTGGTTATACCAGTATATAACGAAGAGGAGGCTATTAAAAAAGTTATTGATGATTGGAAAATAATATTACCTGCAAAATTATTTGATTTAATTATTATTAATGATGGCTCAACTGATAATACGAAGTCTATTTTATTAAATTGTAAAAAAAAAATAAAAAATTTAATTGTTATTAATAAAACTAATGCGGGACATGGTAAGGCAGTATGTGATGGTTATAATTTTGCAATAAAAAAAGGATATAAATATATTTTTCAGACAGATAGTGATAATCAATTTTTTGCATCAGATTTTAAAAAAATTTGGAATAAAAAAAATAATTCAAACTATGATATTATCCTGGGAGATAGATTTAAGAGAAATGATCCTTTCTTAAGAGTTTTTTTAAGTAAAGTAGTTTTGAGATTGTTACTTAAAATTTTATTTGGAAAATATGTAGTTGATCCAAATATACCTTATAGGCTAATCAAAACGGATTTTATGCGTAAATTTATAAAATTAAGACCAGAAAAATTTATTGCTCCAAATATAATCATGACTCTTCAAGCAAAAAAAGTCTCTTTTGTAAGAGTAAAACATGCAAAAAGAAGCTATGGTGAAATTCAATGGCCTTTAAAAAAACTTTTTATATTTGGAACAATATTATTAAAAGATTTAAAAAAATATCATTCATTAATACATAAGCTTTGAAAAATGAAAAAAATTAAAACTGATTTTCTAATTGTTGGAAGCGGTTTTTATGGCTGCGTAATAGCAGAAAGAATTTCATCTGTTTTAAAAAAAAAAGTCACAATTATTGAAAAGAGAGATCATATAGGTGGAAATTGTTATAGCGAATACGACAAAACTACTAATATTGAATACCATAAATATGGCACCCATATTTTTCATACATCTAATAAAGATGTATGGAATTATATTAATTCTTTCACAGAATTTAACAGCTATAAACATCAAGTATTGTCAAGTTTTAAAAACAGCATTTTTCAAATGCCCATAAATCTAGAAACTATAAATTCTTTCTTTAAAAAGAATTTTAAACCAGAGCAAGCTAAAGAATTTTTATTTAACAAAACTAAAAAATATCAAAAAAATTCCTATGAGAATTTTGAGGATAAAGCAATTTCTCAAATAGGAAGTAAGCTCTATAAAGCATTTATAAAAGAATATACAATGAAACAATGGGGAAAAAATCCTAAAGAACTTCCTTCAAGTATTTTTAATAGGTTGCCACTTCGTTTTAATTATAATGAAAATTATTTTAATTCAAGTACTTGGCAAGGAATACCAAAAGATGGATATACAAAAGTGTTTGAAAATTTAATTTCAAAGAAACTGATAGAGTTAAAATTTGATAATTATAAACTTTCTAACAATAAATATGATGTTAAATATTTAACACTGTATACCGGGCCATTAGATAAACTATTTGATTATTCTTTTGGAAGTCTTGAATGGAGATCATTAAAATTTAAGAAAAAAATATTAAATCTTGAAGATTATCAAGGTACTTCCGTAATAAATTATCCTGAGTTAAAATTTAAGTTTACAAGAATACATGAGCCAAAACATTTGCATCCAGAGAGATTAAAAACTAACAAAACTCTTGTTATAGAAGAATATCCAAATAACAATGTTAAGGAACCGTATTATCCTATAAATTCAAAAAAAAACAGAATCATTCACAGAAAGTATAAAAACAAATCATTAAAAATAAAAAATTTTGATATTGGTGGTAGATTAGCAGACTATGCATATTATGATATGGACATGACAATTTCAGCTGCGCTACAAAAATTTAATAAGATAAAAAAAAA
>MDSV01220345.1_pt1 | contig 10073 bp, 9 predicted proteins | sample 810851 | NCBI WGS metagenome assembly MDSV01 (sample SAMN05326640, study PRJNA326480) | marine metagenome | isolation source: seawater | place: Atlantic Ocean: North East | collected 2012
ACACCAATGGCGGCGGCCACCACCAGCGCCGACGCCGACGCCAGAAACACGGTCCAGCGGCTGACTTCTTTATCGGCGGCAAACAGCATGGTGGCCAGTTGGGTTTTATCCCCCAGTTCCGCCACAAACACACTGATGAATACAGTCAGGAACACCCGCCAATCCATACCTTACTCCCACATTTCGAATCGTACCCATAAAAATGCCCGCGGCGGTACTGTTCCGGCGCGGGACAACTGCGGGGGATTATAGAGGGTTGGATCAGGGGTTAAAACGAGAAAACGCCGGGGCCCCTCGGTGGGAGCCTCCGGCGTCAGGCTGGATCAGCGCGGAATCAGACCCGCTCGATGATGGTGGCGATCCCCTGCCCCAGACCAATACACATGGTGGCAAGGCCGACGGAACCGTTTTTCCATTCCATGACATTGAGCAGAGTGCCGGTAATACGGGCGCCGGAACAACCCAGCGGGTGTCCCAGCGCAATGGCACCGCCATTGAGGTTCACCTTTTCCTCCATCTGATCCGCCAGTTTCAGGTCTTTCAGCACCGGCAGACTCTGGGCGGCGAAGGCCTCATTGAGCTCCACGTAATCGATATCACCGATGGTCATGCCGGCGCGCTTGAGTGCCTTCTGGGTGGCCGGCACCGGTCCGTAACCCATAATGGCGGCGTCACAACCCGCCACGCCCATGGATACCACTTTCGCCCGCGGGGTGAGGCCCAGGGCCTTGGCCCGCTCGGCGGACATCACCAGCATGGCGGCAGCGCCATCCGACAAGGCCGACGAGGTACCGGCAGTCACCTGACCGTTCTTGGGATCGAATACCGGCTTCAACTCCGCCAATCCCTCGGCAGTGGTTTCGGGTCGAATCACTTCGTCGATCTCACACAGAACCTTGAAACCATCGGCATTATGGCCTTCGATAGGCACGATTTCGTTCTTCCAGCGTCCTTCCTGGGTGGCTTCCCAGGCCAGGCGATGGGAGCGGGCACCGAACTCGTCCATCTGCTGGCGGCTGACGCCATGCATCCGGCCCAGCATTTCCGCGGTCAGCCCCATCATATTGGAGGCCTTGGCCACATGCTTGGAGGCTTCGGGATTGAGGTCAACGCCATGGGTCATGGCCACATGGCCCATGTGTTCCACACCACCCACCACAAACACGTCGCCATTGCCGGTCATAATGGCCTGGGTCGCCGCGTGCAGCGCCTGCATGGAGGAGCCGCACAGACGGTTGACGGTCTGACCGGCCACGGTACGGGGTAACTCCGCCAGCAGCGCAATGTTACGGGCGATATTCATGCCCTGCTCCAGGGTCTGATTGACACAACCCCAGATCACATCCTCAGTCTCCGCCGGATCCCAGCCACTGTTGCGGGCCTTCAGCGCATTAACCAGCTCCGCCGATAACTTTTCGGCGCGCACATTGCGAAACTGTCCGTTTTTCGACTTACCCATGGGGGTACGGACAGCATCGACTATAACAACGTCTCTTGGATTCAAACTCATTTCAGTGTCTCCTTGGCTATCCGCTTACTGGTAAAAAGATTTGCCGTTAGCGGCCATGTCGCGCAATTTGTCAGTGGGCTGATACAACGGACCCAGTTCCTGATACTTGTCACACAGTTCTACAAACTGCTTCACGCCGATGGAATCGATGTATTTCAGTGCGCCCCCGCGGAATGGTGGGAAGCCAATGCCCATAATCAGAGCCATGTCGGCGTCGGCCACCGAACCCACGATATCCTCCTCCAGGCAGCGTACCATTTCCAGGCACATGGGAATCATCAGCCGCTCGATAATTTCCTGGTCCTCGAAATCCTTGGACGCCGCCACATGGGGCTTGATCAATTCGTAAGTGGTCTCGTCCACCACCTTTTTGGGTTTACCTTTTTTGTCGGTCTCGTACTTATAGAAACCAACGCCGTTTTTCTGGCCATAGCGCTTGTTTTCGTACATAACTTCAGTGGCATCTTTGTGATCGTACTTCATGCGATCGGGGAACCCTTCCGCCATCACTTCCGCGGCGTGCACACCGGTATCGATACCCACCACGTCCATCAGATAGGCGGGGCCCATGGGCCAGCCAAAGCGTTCCATGACTTTATCCACTTTCTGGAAGTCGGCGCCGTCCCGCAGCAACATGCCGAAGCCACCGAAGTAGGGAAACAGCACCCGGTTCACCAGGAACCCGGGGCAGTCTTTCACCACCACCGGTGTCTTGCCCATGGTTTTGGCATAGGCCACAGTGGTGGCAATGGCTTCGTCGGAGGATTTTTCGCCCCGGATCACTTCAACCAGGGGCATCATGTGCACCGGATTGAAAAAGTGCATGCCGACAAAATTTTCCGGACGCTGCAGGGCTTCCGCCAACTTGGTGATAGCGATGGTGGAAGTGTTGGAGGCCAGAATCACATCGTCTTTTGCCTCCTTCTCCACTTCTGCCAGCACACTCTGCTTAACCTTCACGTTCTCCACCACCGCTTCCACGATAATGTCCACGTTATCGAAATTGCCGTAGTTCAGGGTGGGTCGAATGGAAGCTAGCACCTCGCCCATTTTGGCGGGGTTCATTTTCTTTTTCTCCACCCGCTTGGACAGCAGTTTGGTGGCCTCGGACATGCCCAGTTCCAGGGCGTCATCCTTGATGTCCTTCATGATGATGGGCGTGCCTTTGAGGGCGGACTGAAAGGCGATTCCGCCGCCCATGATACCGGCGCCCAGCACCGCGGCCTGCTTCACCGGCTTGGCCTGTTTGGCCCATTTGCCGGTGGTCTTTTTCAGGGCCTGGTCATTGAGGAACAGACCGATCAATGCGTCCGCCGCCGGCGTGGTGGCCACCCTGGCGAAGTTTTTGGCTTCCACTTCCAGGGCTTTGTCCCGGGTCATGCCAGCGTGCTGCTGCATGGTTTCCACCGCGGCCATGGGGGCCGGGTAGTTGCGACCGGCCTGCTGCATCACCATGGCCGAACAGGTCTGAAACGCCATCATGTTTTCCATCGGCGGCAGTTTGATGGGCTCCAGCTTTTCCTGCCGCCGGGCCTTATAGTCAATCTTGCCGTCAATACAGTCCTGCACCAGCGACAGCGCGGCTTCCCGCAGCTTGTCCGGCGCCACCACGGCGTCCACCACGCCGTCCTGCAGCGCTTTGTCCGGCTTGTGCTGACCGCCGGCGGCGATCCACTCCACCGCGTTATCCACGCCGATTACCCGGGGCATACGCACGGTGCCGCCAAAACCCGGGAACAGCCCCAGCTTGGTTTCCGGCAGGCCGCACTGGGCGGCGGTGGACATGATGCGATAATCAGTGGCCAGACACATTTCCAGGCCGCCGCCGAGGGCGATGCCGTTCATGGCGGTCACGGTGGGAAACGGCAGATCCTCAATCGCGTTGAAGGCCTGATTGGATTTGATACACCAACCGGCGATCTCCTCCGCCGGCCGGGCAAACAGCTCGCCGAATTCGGTGATATCCGCACCGACGATGAACACGGACTTGGCACTGGTGACGATGGCCCCTTTGATCGACTTGTCCGCAGCCATGGCTTTGGCGGCCTCGCCCAGCTCTTCCACTGTCAAGCGGTTGAACTTGTTGACAGACTCGCCCTGTAAATCAAAATTCAGTTCCACGATGCCGTCCTGCACCGGCTTGACCGTGACGGCTTTTCCTTCATAAATCATCAACGTTTCTCCCGCACTGGGTTAACGATAAGAGGCTTGGTCGCTTGCTGTATTTTCAAACGACAGTTTGAAAGTGTTTGGCATGTTGCCGATTCCCACAGATTTTGGCAAGTTTTTTAGGGGCAGGATCCGGAAACTGTCAGCCTGGGTCCTGTATTCGTCCATTTCGGCATATTGACTTGCCAGTCAAGGAACCCCTGCGGACTCTATTATGCTTACCAGATCAACCGGTTCAAAACCCAATGAATGACCTTTGCCCCTGCGGCAGTGGGCAGCCCTACGGCTCCTGTTGCGAGCCGTTTCATCGGGGCCACGCCCTGCCTGAGACAGCACAACAGCTGATGCGATCCCGCTACTCGGCGTTTGCCTTAAAACAATCTCGCTATCTGCTGGCCAACTTGCATCCCAGCCGCCGCCGTGACGATGACCAGACGGAACTGCAGAACACGCTGACCCGTACTGAATGGACCGGGTTAAGCATTGTCAGTGAGCGCCTGGGTGGCCCCGGCGATACCGAGGGCTGGGTGGCCTTTCGCGCCGGTTTCCGACAGGGGGGCGGCCAGGGCGCGGTGGACGAAAACTCGTATTTTGTCCGGCAACAGGGGCGCTGGTGGTACCTGGAGGGGGAATCGCCACCCGCCTCTTCGCCCGGACGCAATGAACCCTGTTGGTGCGGCAGTGGCCGGAAATTCAAAAAATGCCATGGCTAAACCCTGCAAGACTGAAACCCGTTATGCGGCCGCCGTCTAAACAGGCCACTAATATGACAAAGCATCATTACACTTTTCGGTGGTTTTGCGGAATAGTAAATGGGTTGTCTTTCACAGGGATCAGGGAGACTGCTTTATGAAACGCCTCTACTATCTGTTCCGGGGGGCAGACACCGCCCAATCCATCAGCCGGGACCTACAGGCCGCCGGCATCAACGTCGGTCAACTGCATTTTCTCAGTCAGGATCAACAGGCACTGCAGTCCGCCCAGGTCCAGCAGGCGGATCTGCTGGAGGAAAAGGACATCAGCCACAGCGGAACCTGGGGCGCCATCTTCGGATTGGTGGTAGGCGCTTTGTTCGCCACCTACCTGTCGCTGGGCGAGTTGGCGGGCTATATCAGCCTGGGAAGTTTTTTCCTGATTTGTCTGCTGTTCACCTGCTTCGGGGCCTGGGCCGGTGGTTTTGTGGGGATCTCCACGGAAAATCATCATATTGCGCGGTTCCACGATGCGCTGGAGCACGGTGACACCCTGTTGATGGTGGATGCCTATAACGAGCAGGAAGAAACGCAACTGAAGCAGCTTATGCACACCCGGCACATGGAAGCCAGCTACGAGGGCGAGGAAGCCAATTACCGGGTGTTCCTGTAGCAGGGGCGGCCGGAGGGGCGGCGCTTAGATATTGTTGTTAAGCAGGGTGGCGACCTGCTGGAATTCGTCCCGCAGGCGCTCCAGCAGGTCCGCCGCGCCCGCTAGTGTGCCCTCCCGGCCCAATTGTTCCAGCTGCCGCGCCAGTTCTGACAGCGGCATCGCGCACACGTTGGATGATGAGCCTTTCAGGCTGTGGGCGACCTTACGCAGCCGGTCCGGATCGCCGGCCTCGATGATGTCCGCCAGCTCCTCCACCTTGTTGCTGGAATCCCTGATAAAGGTGGCCACCAGGGTGTCAAACTCCCCTTCCATGATGTCCTTCAATTCCTTTAGCGCAACAATGTCCAGGTGGTCTTCCGGTTTACTCATAATATTGCATCCTGTAATTAAACATCCACGTGCCAGTCGAATACCACCTCTACCTGGTTTCCCTTTCCCAGGTAGCGCACTGAGCGGCACATGGTGTTAATCAGCGGAATTCCGCGTCCGCTGTATCCTTCTGTTCGGTGTTCGGCGCCCTGCTTATGACCGTACTCGAACCCGTTGCCAGTATCTTCCACTACAATGGTGAGGACGCCCCCATCCTCCACCGGATGATGATCGATATGAAAGCGCACCCAGCCACTGTCCAGGGCCTGCAACTTCTCGGTTCGCTCCGCATAATAGCGCGCGAACCCGTCGGCGGAGGCTTTCAACTCGGAATGCAACTGCAATACGCCATGCTCCAGGGCATTAGAGTAGAGCTCGGAAAGTATGGTGTAGATCTTGCCACTGTGAGGTCGCAGGCCGGGCACTTCCATCAGCAGGTGGGTGATCAGGGGTAACGGATTAAACTCTTTCAGCGTCAGCGGCCGCAACTCATAGGTCATGCTCCAGTCGCGAGGGCCACCCCGCAGATACGATACGCCTCCCTCACCCAGGGGATCGCCCATATCCTCTTCTGTCACCATGGACACTTCCACCATGGTGTAGTCGTCATCCTGCTCACCGCGGCCGGCGTGCTGCTCCACGGCCCGCTCAATATTATGAAAAATGTCGTTGGGATCCTGGCTGGACAGGATCACCTCCAGGACCCGCTCTTCACCGAACATCTCACCGTTGTTATCAGCGGCTTCGATAATACCGTCAGACCAGAGCATGATCCGGTCTCCCAGTTCCATTTGTACCAGGGTGGTGTCGGTGTTGAAGCGGTCGGAATCCACTACCCCCAGGGGCAGGTGGCGGGATTTCAGGGGCTCCACCAGACGCTCTTTGGCTCGGAACACCAGCACGTCGGGAATCCCACCCACCCAGACTTCCGCGGATCGCTTGCGAAAGCTCACATCCACCATGCTGGCGCAACAGAACACGCCCACCGGCAGTATGCGTTTTAATTTCTTGTTGATCTCCCGCAGGATATCCTGCAGCGAAAACCCCTTTTGCGCCATCCCGTAGAAAATCTCGGACACCGGCATGGCGCCGATGGCCGCCGGCAGGCCGTGACCGGTAAAATCCCCCAGGAACACGAACATGCCCCCCGAGGGTTTGCGGGACGCCAGCACCAGATCGCCGTTAAATACCGCCATCGGCGATAGCAGGTATTTGATATTGGGGGCACTGATACAGCCGGGATGGGCGATGTTATCGAACACTTGTTTCGCCACTTCCTGCTCATGCACCAGACGATCATGGTGCACGGCAATTTCATCCCGCTGCTGCTGCACGGTTTCATGCAGACGCCGCATGCTGGCAAAGGCCTTGATTTTGGCCTGCAAAATAATCCGGTTATAGGGTTTGCTGAGAAAATCCAGGCCCCCTGCCGCCAGGCAATCGGCAAGGGAGGTGGCATCGCGCAGGGAAGTCAGGAAAATAATCGGCACCAGACTGTCACCGGCCAGCTGCTTGATGGTGCGGGCCGCTTCAAAGCCGTCCACATTGGGCATCAGAGCGTCCAGCAGCACAATATCCGGTGATTGTTCTTTGAACAGATCAATGGCTTCCTGCCCGTCTCTGGCGGCGTAGACGGTGTGGCCTTCCTTGCGCACGATGGTTTGCAGAATCAGCCGGTCGGAATCGTTATCGTCTGCGATCAGGATCCGCAGATGGGAATCCACCAGCGCTGTGCTATCCACCTTGAGTCCTAAGTTATCCATGGGGTCGGGGCGCCCACCAGATCCTGGTGGGCGAACTGCTTCCAGATCAGCGAATGGTAAACAGCTGTTCGAAGTTGGATATGGTCAGAATTTTCTTCACATCCGGGTTGCAATTCACGATCTCAATACTGGAGTTGTCCCCCCCGGCGTGGTCACGTAACAGTAGCAGCATACCCAGGGCGGAACTGTCCAGGTAGGTGGTTTCCTTCATGTCCACCACATAGCTCCGGGGATCTTCCGCCACTTTTTCATAGGCATCGCGAAATTCCTGATGAGCACTAAAGTCGAATCGGCCCTGGATCTTGATGGTCAGTTCACCCGAGGATGCTTCAGTAGACCAAATAGCCATTATCTACACCTCAAGAAGCAAGTAGTCATTTTATCTTTCAACCCAACAGAGAGTTATAAAAACACGCCATTAATTAAGAGCATAGACCATTTTTACCGGGCAAAGGAAAATAACCGCATAATTTTTTAGCCGCTGATTTCCGGCATCGCACCGGTGTTTAAATGGTCTTGCAATTCAGACATTTGATGCGCCGATAGTGTGCCAGATAACTTCAGCAAACGCATGTCAGAGATCACATCTGTCAGCCGCAGTTCAAACTGGTATAACACATTAATCACTTCATTGAGTAATCTTCGTACTGCGTCCCCCAGCTGCAACCAGCGCACGTCGGCCTGACTGCTGCGCTGGTAGCGATCGGCAATGCGGCGCAGACTTTCCTGGGCGCTCTGCACCTGATTGACGATATCCTGGAAGGTCTGGATCGGTGCGGCCGCCGGATTGTCCAGGTACGTCGACAACGGCCGGGCCAGCGGCCCCCGGGTCTGGCCCAGGCGGGCGTCCACCCGCGTCAGGATACGCTCAATACTGGCCAGATCCTCACTGGATTGTTCACTGATGGCCACCAGATCCCGCGATACCGTCACAAAGCCACGGCCCACCTCGCCGGTATGGGCGGCACTGATCATGGAGTTGAGGGCCAGCATCCCGGTACTGCGGGCGTTGGCGGTGGCCTCTACCAGGGCGTGGCGCACATTGCTGAGCAGGGACTGGGCCTGGTCCAGCTCGAGACTGCATTGGCGCCAGCTAAAAGACAAACCGGTTAAAAGCCTATCGAAATAAAGCTCGGCGGAATTCCCGTCCGCCACCTCTTCGGTGGCCGCAGCGCGCTCTGGGGACAACGGCATGGACGACGGGGCTGGGGGTTGACCCCGTAACCGATAGGCCCCATACCAGGCCACACAGACTGCCACCGCCAACAGGGCCAGATACAGGGGCACCTGTTGCTGCCGCATCAGAAACAAGAGCACCAGGCTGCCGATCCAGGCCAACAGGTAACAGAGTCTCCCCAGCCACAGCAGGCCGGGCGCATGGGGTGCGGTCATGGCGTCGAATCAATGCTTGTTAGTCAGTTGCAGCAGACGCCCGGCAATGGTGTCCAGGGGTTTGACCTCATCACCGGCCCCCAGACGAAATGCCGCGCCGGGCATCCCCCACACCACCGAAGTGGCTTCATCCTGAATGATAGTATGACAGCCGGCTTCTTTCATCCGTAGCAGGGCGCTGGCCCCATCGGTACCCATGCCGGTGAGCAGCACGCCAACGGTATTGTGCAACCCCTGCTCCAGCACTGAATCAAACATCACCTGCACGGAGGGGCGGTGCAGGTTGACCCGGTCACTGTCATCCAGTTGGGTCACCAGGCCATTGGGGCCTTTGCGCAGCTTCAGATGCCGGTCGCCGGGAGCAATGTAAACATTGCCCGGCAGCAGTTTCTGCTGGTTGGTGGCCTCATGGACATTCATGGCGCAGGTGTCATTCATGCGCAAGGCGTAGGAGGTACTGAATTGGGGCGGTATATGCTGAGTCACCACCACCGGCGGACAATTGGCCGGCAGCCCCAGCAATACGGTTTTGATGGCTTCGGTACCGCCGGTGGACGCACCGATGGCGATAATCTGCCCGGGTCGCGGCTGGTAGCCGCTGATTTTGTCGGGGACCTTGACAGCCTGGGGTCTCTGACGTAGAGCGCTGGCTTCCAGACAGCGGAGGTTGGCCCCCGCCGCAGCCCGGATCTTGGCACTGATTTCCTGTTCGTATTCCGCCAGCCACTTGCCCAGATTCTGTTTGGGTTTGGCCACGTAATCGAACGCCCCGATCTGCAGGGCCTCCAGGGTGGTGTCGGCGCCGGCCTCTGTGAGGGTGGAGATCATGATCACCGGCATGGGCCGCAGCCGCATCAGGTTTTTCAGGAAGGTAATGCCATCCATACGGGGCATTTCAACGTCCAAGGTGATGACGTCCGGACTGAGCTGCTTGATTTTGTCCCGGGCAATATAGGGATCCGCCGCCGTACCCACTACTTCCATGTCGTCGTTACCAGCGATGATCCCGGTCAACAATTGACGGATCACCGCGGAATCGTCAACGATCAGAACTTTGATTTTTCCGGTTCCTGCCATGCAACCCTCAGTCAAACAGCTCAATATCCCCTTGAGGCGGCTTGGTATTAATCGTTCTGGCGTAATTACGCTCCCGCTCGAACACCACGTCATTGCGAACCGTTTTCAGTTTACGCACTTTGACCGATCCGGTATCGGGGAAGTAAAGGACTTTTCGGGGATACAGTCCACCCACGTCCTCGGCCGCAAGATTTAACAGTTCGTTGGCGACAAACTGACGGACGAACTCGATATTCTTACGGCCAATATCAATCTGGCTCATGCTTTCCAGGACCTTGCCGCCGCCGAATATTTTGACTTCCAGATTACGCTTTTCACCGCCGTTTTTCAGAATCTCGTTAATCAGGTATTCCATCGCCCAGTTACCGTACCGGGCGGATTCACTGAGCGTGGACAATACCCCGCTCTCCAGATTCTCCCGCTGCACC
>MDSV01007446.1_pt1 | contig 10072 bp, 7 predicted proteins | sample 810851 | NCBI WGS metagenome assembly MDSV01 (sample SAMN05326640, study PRJNA326480) | marine metagenome | isolation source: seawater | place: Atlantic Ocean: North East | collected 2012
AATTACTTCCTAATTGTATAACAGTACCTGAATCTGTAATTTCTGAGTTACCAATACTATTTGTACCAGTAAATTTAGGTACTGTACCTGAAGTACCAGATATAGTTCCCACAGTTGCAAATGCGCCTGTTCCTAAATCTCTTGTACCAACAACACCAGTTTCACCATTAATTACTACTGCTTTAGAATCTCCTTCAACTGAAGATAACCCAGTAAATTTCATAGAGTTAGAAGTAGAGAAGGTTCCTGAAAATGATTTATTACCAGTAAATGTTTGTGCTCCACTTAGGTGTGCAGTATTTGATGATAAGTAAGCATCTGCGATTGCCGTACCATTCCAAGTACCTGTTCCAATTGTTCCTAAAGTTGTGATGTTGGTACTACCTGCAAAAGTAGATATTGCGGTGTTTTCAACATTATTTAAAGATAAATCAGATTTAACTTCTGAAGCACTTCTACCTTCAATAGTATTAGCATCAGTAAATTTAGCATAATCATTATCTACAGGAGTACCTGAAGTATCTACTGTACCTGTATTAGTTGTATATCCTGCTCCGTTAGTAAGTCCACTATTATTTGTAACTGCGGCTGCGAATGCACCCGTTCCTAATTCTCTTGTACCAAGAATACCACTACCATTAATCATTACTGAAGTAGCTTCTGAACTTTGTGCTGGTAGAGCACCCATCAATACAGAACCTTCGCCAGTAATAATACCACCATTAAAAGTTTTAACACCCGAAATAGATTGGTCTCCTGTAGTTAATACTGCTCCATCGAGTGAGGATAAAAATGAAGTTGAGTTAAATGCGTTTGAACCTAATTCTCTAGTTCCTACTACTCCACTCCCATTTATCATTAATGAGGTTGCTTCTGAAGATTGTCCTGATGTTCCTGTTAGTTTTAGTGTTGTGATTTCTGCGGCTGAACCACTAACAATTACTTTTTTCCAATTTGGCATAATTTCTTTTCCTTTTAGTTATGGTTGGTTACTTACAATATGTAAGCCCACTTCCCCACTATGGGGCCAATATCCAAAGATATGTATCAATAAATATGTAACTTTTTTTAATTAAACAAAAAAACCCCCTACATTTCTGTAAGGGGTTTAAAATTTATTTATCAGATAAAAGTTGTTGTAGTTTTACAGCCGTTTCATAAACTATTTGTACATCTCTTCCTTCAAAGTTAGATTTGGCAATCAATTGTAAGAGGAATTCTAACTCATTTGATGTTAGATATACTTCTTTTTGTTTATTTGACTTATCAACTCTTTTTCTTAAACTTTTAAAATCTTCCATAATTTTTCTAATAACTTTTTTTAGTTTCATCTATTATGAGTATATGAAAATATCACCATTTGATGTGTCAATATACATATTACCATTCTTAGTGTAGTTTCCACTTACTCCTGTAACAGTTTCAGCTCCAGATTCTACTGTAACTGCATATGCATCAAATGTTACTGAGTTTGTTGAACCGTTAGCTCCTGTAAAATCATATCCCCATCTGTTTGCTGATTCATCCCATGCGAATGCTGCACCTTGTCCTTCAACAACGATACCACTATCTGCTGCAGAACCACCATTGTTAAGTGTAATGAATGAATCAGTAACATCTAAGTTTGTAGTGTTTACAGTAGTAGTTGTTCCACTTACAGTTAAGTTACCACTAATTGTAATTGTACCAGTACCATCACCAATAGTATGGTCTGATAATTCAGTACCATCGAATGCTAATGTTACACCACCTGAAGAACCACCACCTGATAAACCTGTACCAGCAGTTACGCCTGTAATATCACCTACATTAGTTGTATATCCTGCACCATTTGTTATAGCGTTATTATTTAATGAAATGTTTTCAGAACCATCAAAAGCAACACCTGCAATATTTACTGATGCCGCGAACTTAGTAGCTGTTGCTGCATTACCAGTTGTTGAAGCTGCCATTGAATCAGTTTGTGTAGTAACAAATGTATGGATTTGGTCAGCAGTTGCTAATCCCGTTCCACTATTTGCGATAGCCGCTGTCTTAGCTCTTACTGTATCAGAGTTAGTTTCTATAGTTGTATCATCAACAGAAACTGCTAATGTTACACCACCTGATGAACCACCACCACTTAAACCATCACCTGCGGTTACTGCCGTAATATCACCTGTGTTAGATGTAAATGATGAATCATTATTAAATGCTGATAATGGAATTTCAGAAATTAACTTTCTTCTGTCTGCACCATTATCCAATATAATTAATTCATCTTCTTCAGAATTAACATTCTGTGTCATATCTGTAAGTTCTGATAAATCAACTGCTAATGTTACACCACCTGATGAACCACCACCACTAAGACCTGTTCCAGCAGTTACGCCTGTAATATCACCCGTATTAGTTGTATATCCTGCTCCGTTAGTGATTGCATTGTTATTTAATGAAATGTTTTCAGAACCATCAAAAGCAACACCTGCAATATTTACTGATGCCGCTAATGCGGTTGCTGTTGCTGCATTACCAGTTGTTGAAGCTGCCATAGCATCTGTTTGAGTTGTAACAAAAGTGTGAATTTGGTCCGCCGTAGCCAATCCTGTTCCACTATTTGCAATTGCTGCTGTTTTAGCTTTTACTGTATCTGAATCAATTTGTATGGTTGTGTCATCAACTGAAACTGCTAATGTTGCTGCTCCTGTTGTTGCACCTCCTGATAAACCGTCTCCTGCGGTTACGGCGGTGATATCACCACCACCAGTACCTGCTCCAATATCGGAGAGTACCTCTGCTCCCGTTCTAAAGTCCACATTACCTGAACCATCAAGAACAAGGAATTTGTCTGTGTCTGTACCAGCGTTTGAAACTGTATCTAACGATAATGATGTTAGTGCAGCCGATGAACCCGATACGAGTACTTTTTTCCATGATGCCATTTTTTTTCCTCTTATTATTTGTTTGTTAAAATGTTTTTACTATAATAAATATAGATTTAAAATTAATACCTTTATAAATATACGAAAAAGTTACTTCCACTAATTGAAAGTGCTCCCTTTTCTCCTGTTGGTAGTGTTGATACTTCTTTTACTATCAATGTACCATCAGAATTAACACTCACTTTATCTTGCCCACCTACTCTAATTGTAAATACATTACCTGATGGTGATGCGTTTGTAATTAAAGTTAATGAAGAAGTTACTGCTCCAGTCATTTCTAAAGAACCAGTAATTTGAGCGTTTGTTGTTACTATCGATTCCAACGAATCTGAACCATCATTCTTTTTAAAGAACAACTTACCATCAAATGTATTGACAGATAGTTCACCTAAAGATAAATCACCTACTACAGGTACTTTACCTTCAACATTACTTCGTTTTAATCTTATTTTGTTCGCCATCTGTGGAATCCTTTGTTTTTACTTTTAGAAGTTTCCACCATCAATTTCACTAAATGAAATACTCCCTGATACAAATAGTGAACCTGTCATTTGATGAGTATCTGCGATATCATCACCAAATATAGTAGAACCACTACTGAATGATTGTGTTATATGTGATACAGATGAACTTACAATGTAAGTTTCAGCCGTAAGTGTTTTAACAACTAAATCCTGGTCAACTAAATTACTCAATATTTGTGCTGAACCACTTACTGTTCCAGTTTTATCTTTGTTTATAATATGAATAGCGTTACCCATACCTGAGTGAGAGCTACAAACATAGTAAAGTATATCAGGTGCATCAAATTGTATATTCAAATCTACATTACCTACTTGAGTTCCACCACCAGTTACACCATCAGTATAAACATCACTTGCATTATATGCTCCTGCTGATGTTTGAATGTAGAATGGGTGTCCTGATGCGTTTAATGATAATCTATACTTTTCACCTCTCATTAAGTAAAGTGCTGGTTTGTTTTCTGTTCCACTTAAACCAGGCCCTGCGAATGTGTAAGCCCCACCTGCTGCACCAACACTCCAAATTGAAGTTCTTAATAAATCAGCTGCTAATGAAGAACTAGCAGATGTTAAGTTAGCTGCCGTAGCGTATGATGAGGTTGCTCCCATAAGAGCAGTTACTTCACCATCTAAAGCTGTTACTGTTGAACTTGCTGCGTAAGATGCGGTTGCTCCCATAAGAGCAGTTACTTCACCATCTAACGCCGATAAAGTTGATGCCGCTGCGTATGAAGCGGTTGCTGCCATAAGTGCAGTTACTTCACCATCAATAGAACCTGTAAATGTGTTTAGTGCGGATACATCACCACCGCCACCGCCACCACTACCGATAGAACCATCATCTATTTGTGAACGAAGTGTTCTACCAATATATTGATAAACTGATATATAAACAAATTGTGTTGCGGATGGTGCGCTTGATACCCAAGTTAAAACACCTGTTTTGAAATCAAATACATAAGTTGAAGGGTCAGCCGGGTCAGATGATATACTTCCTGCCGAACTTGCCGTATCTTTATATACTACAACTTTATAACCTGGAGTAGAACTCTCAGTATTGTTTGGTGAATCACTTGCGATTATATATTTTGGTGATATAAAATTAGTTTGCTGGTCAGTTTCGATAAGCTGGTCGGATGTTACTGTATCTGAAACTGCTGATGGGTCTGAAGTTGTGAAATAGTAAACTTCTCTTTGTCCATCTGCTGCTTGTTTTAATTTTTTTCTATAATGATATTTTAGTACATTAACATCAGTACCTATTGATGGGTTAACAACACTACCAGATACAATAGCTCCATTTTGTGATGAACCACTATATGCTAATTGTGTACTACCTGTTGGAATAAGACCATCATCTGTAAATATCTCACCCGCTCCCAAATCAAATACATCAGTAAATGCTTCCTGAGTAAGTGATAGGTTATCCGTTGTAAATCTTCTACCTTGTAGTAATCTTTCCGACCTGTTACTTGTATTATATGCCATTTTTATTCCTCTTTATTACGATACGGAAACCGTTATTTGTTCCAATGTATATGATGGTGTACCTTTGTATCTAATTAACAACCAAATTTTTGAATTAGCTGAATTAATAGTTTGGCCACCAGCGTTATTTAATCCTAATGTTAATGTTCCTGATGAATTACTTATTGATGAGAAATCACCAACTACATCAACAGAATCACTAAATGGATTGTTTGCCCCAGTAGATTGTGAATTCAATGAACCACCATAAGATTGATTACCTTTTACTGCATCATATATTTTTGAATTAGTAGCTGAGAAAATAACACCTACTGATACTTTATTAGCGGTTGTATCACTAAACGCTACTAAATCATCTGATGAGTTAGGGTCTAAATTAATTGTTAAAGTACCTTTGTTATTTCCAGCTGATGTTTCAAATTCTCTTAGATACCACTTATAATGTGATGCATCATATCCAGTTGTAGGATACCAATATCCATTTGCTGATTCCGGGTCAACCAAATAACCTGGTTTAACCTGTAAATCACCACCATCACCTAAATCTAATACAGTTGTTGAACTATTCCATGCATTTGTTAAAGATGTTGAATTACTAATAACTCTTCTATAAGTTTCATTTGTAAATCTTTCAATCAATGCCGTTGATGCCGTTCCACCACCAAAATATCCCATTGAACCACTAGAAGCAGCTTGTCCAAATGTACCTGCTGTATGTAGATTTACAGTTTGTGTATCTAATGTTGATTGTGTACTTTCTCTATTTCTACCTTTTAGTGCTAATGTATATGAACTATCATTTAATGCTCTTGCTTCTACAAAAGTATCACCTGTACCACTAATTGTATAAGTTGCATCTACCTTAACTACATCAGTTCTATCAGGAGTACCACTATCTCTTGCATCATTTCCAGTATCGTGTACCATTCCTGATGTTTGTATTGAACCACCATTTGTTGATAAGGTATCATTACCAGATGTATTTGAGATTGTGTATCCACTTGTACTTCCGATTGTTACATCTACTAAAGTAGTTGATGCTGCGTACATAGGTGCAAATAATCCACTTACAGTTCCTACTAATTTCCAAGTACCACCACTAATATAGGGTGCGCCCGATAGAGAACCTGATGTTAGTGTTAGAGCGGATGCTGCAACACCACTAACTGATAATGAATTCAATCCAATGTTTGTATCTATGTTTGAAACAGGTGCCCAAAATATAGTTTCACTTGCAGTTTTATCTAAAAATGGTGATGAACCACTTCTAATACCAACAGTTGTATCAATTGTATATTGACCCGATGATGAAACATTAGTTAGTGTTTCAGTAGTCCAATTTACTAAATTTTGTGAATGTACACTTGCAAATTTACCATCTTGGAAAGCTGCAGGTATAACTGCTGGATTTACAGTGTTAATTTTTGCTAAAGTTAATCCGTTTGAAGTACCAAATGATGTATTTGATAAAGTATTTACCGATGATGAACTTTCTGTTGATGCTGCATCATCTATTGCTTGTTGAGTTCTAAAGAACTTAAATGCGTGTGTTCCTTTTACATCAAATTGAGTTGCTCCACCACTAGTCAAACCACCTAATCCATATAATTGTGCATCATTTGATGATTCTACTGTTGATGAACCACCTGCTACTGATGTATATGATATAGCGTATCCAGTATTAGTATAAATTGTTTTTCCTGGAAATAAAGTACCACCAACAGATGCGAATCCACTACCAATTAAGTAAGTGATATCCTCTATATTCTGTGATTGAGGTACATATCCAGCTGGCGCTGTTCCAGTTGTTGTATTACTCTTATTTTCTGAGATAGAACTATAAGTTCTACTATTTGCTGTTGGATTAGCTGCTGAAGATGATAATAAACCTGCAACGAATCTTAAAATTTCAGATACATCTGTATCTTTGTTAAAATTATTAAAATAAGAGCCATCTAAGTTAGTTTGCCAAGCATTTGATGTTGGTGTACCAGCGTTAATGTTATGTGCTTTTATAGATTGTGATACATCCAATGCCGTTGATGCTGAACCAGTTATTTGTAGTGATTTTCCATTCACTTTAAAATTAGTTGAATCTATTTCTACAAAGAAACTACTACCACCGAACCCAGCGGCTGCAGCTGATGCTGATACAACAGTATTAAAGTTTTGCATTGATTCAGATGTGATTAAAATCTCAGTATGTCCTGATGTTCCATCTGTATGTGAACCTAAAATGTATAATTTTTTGTTTGTAGAATCATAATATGGTAAACCATCTAAAGTAGTACCGAAATTAGCAGGTGTCATTGATGGTAATCCACCACCCGTATATATTTTTGATATAGGTACATAATCATTTGCGGCAGTTGAACCACCAGGTTTACCTATGTAAACGATTGGTCCATCTACTTTTGAATCTACCGAACCACTAGCGATTACAATTTCCGCTTCACCGAATGATGTAATATTCCTTACCGATGCTACCGAACCTCTTCTATGTTTTATTGTTTGAGCCATATTTTTATCCCATTACTTGTGTATAGTTTTTACTATTACGCTTAATTCTTTTATAAATATAATTTATTTTAGAAAAACCCCCCACAGTCTATAGTATCTTGCGTATTTCCAACTTGTATAGATGCAGATGCTATATAGTTACCTATTTGTTCTTCTAATACTTTTAATCTACCCTTTACTACAATTGCATTTCCTGCATCTGATGCTGATGTTTGAGTAAATACGGATTGTCCGTTTACTGTGAAATCTCCTTTGATATCCACACTACCCGTAACCTCTAAATTATTTGATGTCATTAATTTAGTATAACTTCCAGGATCCTGAGAACCTGTATTCCAAATTGATGAACCACCACTACCACCACCACCTAATCCTGCAAGTGAAACAGAGTTACCATTTGATATTGATAAATTATTTCCACTTAAAGTAAGTGTTTGGGAATCATTATCTGTTGTTGAATAACCTAATGCTGTTATTTGAGCTGATGATGATATAGTACCAACAGGAACTGATGTTAGATAAGATGAAGTTGCTGCCATAAGAGCAGTTACTTCACCATCTATTGATGCAGTAAATGTATTTAGAGCAGTTGTTTCACCACCACCCTGTCCAAATCCACTAGCAGCTGCTGAAGCTGATATATATGTGTTTGTAATTACAGATGTAATTTGTGCCGAACCACTTACAAGTCCGTTTGGTAGTGAACCTAATACCTGTGCCGAACCACTAATTGTTCCGGATGGTAATAAACTTTTTATTTGATTTGAACCACTTACTAAATTATCACCCGTCTCATTACCATATCTAGCATCAAATTCAGTTGTTAATTGAGCAGAAGAACTAATTACACCCTCTGCATTTAATCTTGTTTTAACATTAGCTACAAAATTATCTCTAACAGAATTGTTAGCTAAGATTGAATTTTTTTGAAATGGTGTTATAGTTGTTGGTAAATTACCTAATCCATAATAGTCTATATTAGTTAAACCACTACCATTACCTTCAAAAGAACCACTAAATGAACCTGTAAAATCTGGCACGCTATTTCCCTTAATTATTTTTGTTACTTAACTATAAATATAATATTTCTTAGTAATCGGTTAGTAATGTTAAAATTTCATCTAAAGACTCATGTCTATGATTATCTTTTAACATTATATCATATACATATTGTGAACCTTTTAACTTAGGAACTTCATGTACTGCCGAATCATTATTGAATTTCAAATCAATCTGTTGCTTATCACCACATAGTATCATAGTAGAACCTTTTCCTACTCTACCTAATACCATTAATAGTTGTTGCTTTGTTAAGTTTTGAAACTCATCTACTATACATATGGAGTTATCAAAAGTTCTTCCTCTAAAATGTGATAAAGAAACTAATTCGATACTCTCATCACTTTCCATTTTTTGTAATATGTTTGGTTTATTGTAAACCTTTCTCATATTCGCTCTGATTGGAACTAACCACGGCTCCATCTTTTCTTCTAATGAACCTGGTAAGAATCCATTATCTTCATTTGATACAGTTGGTCTTGTTATTACTATTTTATTTACATTTCTTTTAAAAAACATATCCAATCCTATTTGACAAGCTAATAAAGTTTTACCACTACCTGCTTTACCTATTACAAAATTGAAGGGATGATTTAAAATTTGAGCTTTTGCTCTTTTCTGTTCTTCCGATAAAGATATCGAAAATCTCACATTACCTTTTGGTGGAGTTTTGTCTTTGTTCTCAGCCATACTTTCCTTTTTCCAATAATTAAATAACTCTTTATCATAAATATCAATTAAGCATAAAAAAAGGGGGAATTTCTTCCCCCTTAATTTAAAGTATATCAATAATCAATGATTACTGAATTTTGTTTAATGAATCAACAAATACTTTTCCGTAGAACTCACCTCTTAGCATTTTCTTAGCGTAACGAGTCATTACACCTTTTCTAGGAGTGAAGTTTTTCGGGTCATATACTAATGGAGTCATAATTAGTGGAATGTATGGTGCGTAAACCGCTCCAGTTTCAAGGAATTGTGTTCCTCTATATCCCATTAAAATTACATTCTCTTTCATATAAGGATTCTTATATACTTGGAATCTACTATTTAATGCACCAATCTTAGTTACACCAAACGCAAATTGAGCATCACCATTATCCGCTGAAGAAGCGTAACCTGGGATAGATTCAATTATTGTTGCAACATCAGGAGATACTACTAAGAAATTAGCACCACCTCTTAAAGTTTTTTGGTGAATTCTGTTAGATACACCAGCGATTACAGTTCCTAAAGTCTGGAACCATGCTCCCTGATTGAATGCAGAAGCACTAGCACCTACTGATGAATAATCAGCGAATGCAGAACCATTCCATTCTCTACCAACTGATGCAGACCAGTATCCTACTGATTTAGCATCTTGGATTAACATATCTAAAATCTCAAAATCAATTTCTTGTGAGATATACTCAGATAACATTGAAGTTAATTCTGCCTCAGCATCGATTGAGTGATACGCATTTAAATCTTGTGCGAATTCAGGTGACCATTGTGCTTTCAACTTACGAGTCTTAGCAACAATTGCCTCTGATTTCATTTCTACGTTCAACTCGGGAATAT
>MDSV01061918.1_pt1 | contig 10072 bp, 10 predicted proteins | sample 810851 | NCBI WGS metagenome assembly MDSV01 (sample SAMN05326640, study PRJNA326480) | marine metagenome | isolation source: seawater | place: Atlantic Ocean: North East | collected 2012
ACTGTCCGTGGCATCAAGACTGTTAGGGTCAACGTATATTACCGTACCACGAACAGATTTGAGGAAATTATCTAATCTGGAAAGACCCATTTTTACTAATTCTAATAGTCCGTTATGGATTATTTAGCATTTTCTCAAAGGGGATTTGCGTAGGATAAAGTATCCTCATCTAAAGTCTCACGAACGAAACTCAATACATTCATAAACTCTTCTGTTGTATCACATTTTATCACTCTTTCTTCACCGTTATTGGAGTATATACACACCGTTCTCTTAGAAGGATCGACTACACACCTTGTCAAATAGTCATCTTCCATAGTTATGCTTACAGATATACTGCATCATAACACCATTACTTTGATTTGTCAACTCCTCTACCATAATCATAACCTGATATAGAAAATTGTGCTGGATCTCCTGGATAATCTGCTGGAGTTTCTCCTGCATATTCTACTATCAATTCCTCACCATCTATTCTAGATGCCATTATATAATAGAAACAATCAATGGGCATACCACCTTGTGGTTGAAGATAGATCTTTTTATCATCCCATCTCTTCACAATAACATCTTGATGAGCACCTATTGGTGTAAGTTGAACGGTAATACTATCAATATCTACAAGTCCATCCCAATACGATGGCAATACAATCTCCTTACTATTTTTAACTCTTCCTCTACAATATACAGCAGCTTCTGGACCTTCAACACATACATGTCTTAATCTATACTTTTCCTTATTAGGATGTTTAATATCAAATCCTTTCCATCCTTGAACATTAATAGTGCTACCAGATAAAGCAACACCTTGTCCTGTGCAAGCTAAAAGATTGGTAGTATGAATGTTTCCATTATTAACAGTCATATCCCCCTCAACCATTAAAGAATCTGAGGGGTGTGTGTCAGAGTCAGTATTATTCTCTGGACCTATCATTACAGTGGCTTTTACTTCTGAAAAGGAATTATCCTTTCCTACCTGCAATGGTCCTTCAATGTAAGCAGTTCCACGAATGGCTGCTTCACCTTCACCTAAAGCTTTGGTTTCTCCATCACCAACAAAAAGTTGTTTTCTTACTTCTAAATCAGGTACATCCATTAGATAAATCCATCCCTTGCTCGTTGTTCTAAATCGGGATCACCTTTAGATCCCAGTACAGAAGTAGCTCCATCTGCACAATGAAGCATTCCACCGTATATATTCAAGATACTTTGACCTAGTAATTCTAAAGTACCATCAGTAAAGATCTTAGCATAATCAGAAGCATCTACAATAATATCAGGTGCTCTAAGTTCAATTGTTTCACTCGCATCCAATGTTATCTTACCTTTCTGACCATCACCACTCTTAGCAACTAATTCAATAGTCTCTGCTTCAAGTTTAATTGCACCATCCTTTGCTTGTATAAGAACGTCACCATTCTCGCAACGAACAGCAAAAGCTTGATTACCTTGTTCTTCTCCTGTTGGAGTAGCAACAATATCTTTACCACAATCAACAGTAAATGATCCTGGACATACATTCTCAGTTGCACCTCTTTGACCACTATCCTTATCACCAGTTTGATGCATGGTCATATAATGACGACCAGCATCTTTACCATTCAATAATTGTACTGCTGCTATTTCATTATTATCCTGAACATGTCCGAATTTTATTCGACCATGCCTATTGCCAAGATTCTTAGCATTGTATACAAGTCTTGTTGCCATTATGATCTACCTAAATGTGAAACTTTACCTACACAATCAACAACCTGAATGACAGGTGTACCAGTTGGATCAGTGATGATTCCAGCATCAATACCTTCCTTAACTACATTAAAGACAGGTAATAATCTAGCATTATAACCCAAATCACTCTGAATGTAAATCTCTGGTTCTTCTAAGAATCCACTACATCCTTTGATCACATCAACTCCTGTTACAGAACCAAGTTCATCAACTTTTAATTTAAACTCACATCCATTAGAAGGTTCTATTATAACTTTATCATCAGGACTATATCCAATACCAGGATTAGATATAGCAATCTCATCTATCTTTAGAATAACTGGATATGATCCATCATCAAGTGTAGGATCTTCACCACTAGGAACTATCTGATCACCTTGAGGTTCAGTAGTAATAGTAACACACTGAGTTCCTTTAATAATCTCCTTGATTCCACCAGGTTTTGTTACCTCATCACCAGGACAAACTTCTACAACAACTCCTGGTTTATATGGAGCATCATGATATGTACCATCTGCATTTTTGATAATAGTCTCATCAGGATTAGCATAGGTAGCTCCATCACCACCTTGACTTCCATCAGGAACAGGTAGATATCCAGTTCCAGTCTCTTCCATGATTACTTTAACAACTTCACCTTTATCATTAATCACCGCTTTACCAGAAGCACCTTTACCTTTACCACAATTATCATTAAAAACAATTTTTGGTGGTGTTACATATCCAGTGCCAGGTAATATAACGTCTATTCCTAAAATTGCAGAACCAGCACTTATAATTGCATTACCTGCAGCACCACTTCCACCACCACCATTGAAGGAAATTGTAGGAGGTCCACAGAATAAAGGACCAACATTACAATTACTTAGTGGGTTATTAGCAATATTTTTTAGTCCATCAACTGCACCACTTATTTGATCACCAATACCAGTTAACTGACTAATAGAACTCTTTAAGAGTGAAGAAACTCCCTTTGCTTTATTAATTATAGAATTTACATCAAGAGTTGCAATCGAAACAGGACCAGCACCTGCACTCCACTCTTTAACATCTGAGCATTTAGGATCTGGTTTACAATCAAGGATGCTTAATGCATCGGTAGCAAATCCCATCAAATCTCCACCTATATCAATTGCTCCACCAAGACCAGATATTAAACCTTTAATAGGTCCAAGAATACCATCAATACTCATATCAAGTATTCCTGTGATATTGCCTAGTAGTCCACCCACAAAATTTTCAACAGCACAAAGAGGAGCATTGATAAACCTGTCCAAAATATCTTTCATAAATCCACCAACCATATTAAACAAATTACCAGCAAGGTTCTTGAACAAGCAACCCATAGAACTGTTTGCCTTTGCTATCTCCTTTGCTATTTTACCTCGTACTGAAGGAAGAGATAGATGATATGTTTGTTTCAATGCATCATTTACTTTCTTTTTAACATTCCTCTGAATGCCATCCATTATTCTTTTAACATCACCAGTAATATCCTTAATAGCTTTATCAGTTACCTTCTTAATCTCATCTTCAACATTATCAATTTTAAGTGATACTCTTGTTTCCCAGTCTGTCAGACTTTTCTTAAGAAGCTGAGTTTCCTTCAGCATATTCTTCATCTTTGTCTGTATTGCTGACGTAGGAGCAGCATCACATCTAGATGTTGTCGGTAAAGGTTTTGGTCTAGATCTATTTCTTTCCTGTTCTACATCTGCCCCACTTTTAATCTGCTCTGATGCAGAAGTAGAGTCTCCTATAATACCTTCCTTATTAACATCAGTTCCATCTCCACCTTTAGCAACAGTATCATCTTTAACTTCCTTTTTACCACCAACTTGATCAGTGCCAACAAACTCAGAGTTCTTATTAGAACTTGCTTCATATCCACTAAAAGGTTGGAAAGGAGTAGGTGGGATATTCTTCAATACTTTAGTGTATTGATTATATCCAATGATACCCATAATAACAGGCACTTGTGCATCAGATCCATCTAAGAAGAATCCATACACAAAGTTACCTTGCATGATCTGAGGAGTGTCTATTGCACCCCCAGATACTCCTGCAGTAATGGGATACATCACTCCAGCCCAAGGTAGTTGCTCATCCTTTAAATCCTCCACATTTGCGGTATGGTATCCCATAATCCGCACCTTATACCTATAATCAAAACCTTCAATATCTTTATTACTCTTCACCTTAGTTCCAGGCGTATTCATCTTCCAGACTTTACTGTCAGGAATCTGACCGACCCACCAAGTAAAACCATCTCTTCCGAATAAATTTTTCTTTACTAGATCTTGGTCAATCATTAGTCGTCATAAACTTTACATTCCTCTGCATCAGGGTGATTATCACAGTAGACCTCTAGATGAGAATCTTCGTGTCTTGTGTGCCAATCATTAATCTTACCATCATTCTTATTCACTTCTGATTCATCATGGGCATGAAATGCATCATTATGCATCTCTAAATCTTCTTTGCTATATTCGTGCATACCATGATTAGTATGCTCTTTACCATCTTTGGGGTCAATATAGACCTCGTGATCCAAGTCGTGATTTGGAATTTTAGTTGTCATAAGATCTCCTTAAAAAGATTTTCTACCATAACTATCCCGAACTACAGTAACATGAGTATAACAAGTTTTTGGTGTTATCTCATGCGCTAAGCTGGATATCATATATATGCCACCAGTGATCGTATTATAGCCAGAATTGTCTAATTCTGGGAAATCACAATGAATCAAATCACCTGCTTTAAGGTCAAAGCATCCACCTAGAGTAAGTTTTACTTGTATGGTGAATAGTTGATTGTACCTCATCAAGGACTGTACTAGGGTTTTAGCAGCATCAAATGTAGGTTGATCTGGATTGTTTTTCCAGTTCTCCAACTCTTTCTTACTACTTTTACCTGGTGGCAATGTTCCTATGTCTAATATTCTACTCATTAATCTCGAAACTGGCAACCTAAATTCTTCAGAAACACTATCAATAGGGAATTTACCACCAGTCTCAATACCTTCTTGATCTTCAGGTGTGAAATTCCTAACCTCATAATTCATTCCATAGTAATCAAAGAATATTGTTCTGTTAGAATATGCACCTATTAATAGGTTGTTATGCAGATCGATGTCCCTATTAATTTTATATCTCAGAATCTTCCCAGAATACTCTTCTGGTTTTTTTGCAGTATTATTAAAAATAAAGTTCTTCTTATATTCTCCCTCAAACATTTTATCGATGGATCTAAAGTTAAATCCATCATGTGTTTCATAGAAAAGGAATCCAGCAGAATCAGAACCCACTGGAACTGATTTAGATGCTAACCAAGTACATGTATATAAAGGTTTCTTCTCATTACCTATAAAATTATAATCAATTAAAGTCTCATCAAAGTTATCATCATTTATCTTAGATGCAGGAACCATAAGTCCAGTATCTCCTGATAGAGTCTCGGTAAGAATTTTCTTAACATTCTCTGATATCTTACCATCATATCTTTTAACTACCCTACATTGCTCATTAGCTAGAAATTCTCTTGAGCAGAAATCAATATTATAAGTGTCAACCTGAGTTCCTTTTGTAAGATTACGAACTCTATTCACATATAGTCCACTATCACCTACAAATTTCCTTTCACCCCCATCTGCATCAACAAAAACAATATGTGCTTTCTCTCCTCCTCTTATTGGCAAATGATCAACTATTCCTCTGTTACCGCCGAGTCCAGCTTCTGCAACCTGAATGGTTAATGTTACAGTATTCTTTAATATATCCTCATAATAAGACAGGTCAGTAATACCAGCACGAAGATCTATCGATTCACCTTCATTCATAGAAGAAAATATCTCAAACTGACGTATGTTTCCAGCTCTGGTGTTTTGATTATTTAACATTATTCTTGGTATAAAGCCTGTCTTAAAAGATCCGCCATACTATCTATTTGTTCAGAAACGATGATTGGTCTAGTTTTATTTTTATCAATACTAATAGAACCAGTGTCATTATTAATTTGAGGAACAGGAATTCTAATTTCTTCTATTTGTTCAGCAGATTCTGAAATCCCATCAATTATTTGCTTTATAGGAAGTTTCTTAATAAAGAAAGTAGGATCGGATAAATTCTTCATTCCTTTCTTAACACTTCCAGTAGTTTCGTCAGTCATTTTTTTGAAACTGTCGATTACACCAACAAAGTTTTCTCTAGGATCTTCTTCTGATTTTTCTCTAAAAGGACTAGTAACTGCTTTACCAACATCTGTTATTGCATTAGTGCCACCACCTCCACCACCAAGACCTGGCAATTCACCACTATCAATAGCATCTCTTATCTCTGTATTGATACCCCTCAAATTAAGTTGAAGATCATCTTTGATTATATTGATAATTTCAAAATTATTTCTCATCATATTGTTTATAGTCTCTGCTGCTTCAATTGTCTCTCTTGTATTGAAGATATTTACTTTACTTCCAAACTGAACCAACTCTGGACCTTCTTCACCAACAAGAACTGGTTCTCCTACTGGAGGTTCACCACCTTCTGCAAACATTTTAACATCAGGAATATCCTCTGGCAAACTACCCTCCACAGGTGGAAGAGGATCTCTCTTCTTACCAATATTCTTAAATAAATCTGTTATAGATTTTAGGACTTCTGCAGGTTTAGCCAAAAATTTCATAAATGCTAAAAAAGTTTTCGCAACACCTTGAAGTGAATCAATTACTTTTTTAATCAATCCGACTGCAGCATTTAAGAATTTAACTATGAATAGAATAAACCCACCCAAGAATATATTTTTAAAGAAATTTATAATGGTATTAAGACCAGGTACATTTCCCAGAAATTTAAGTTTTTCTTTCTTCTCAGATTTTCCTACTTTAGTAGTTGGTAAAAATCTATCTGGAGTTCTACCTCTTCTGTTTCTTGCTGCTTTTTTTATATTCTGAGATTGAATTGTCGATAATATTCCTACAGCAACTAAATTGATAGCATCTAAAGCTTTCTTAAAATAAGATAAACTATTTTCTTTTGATGCTGCTACTTCATCTGCCTTTGATAATGAAGATGCAGATATTAAATTGGTCTTCAAAAACATTTTTCTGCCTCCTCCTGAGACAGGTTTCTTATCTAGAAAAGATTTGTTACCTTGCTTAAATAATTTTTGAGCAAGATCTCTTCCTTTACGTCTTTTATCTTTATCTTTTTTTCTACGACCCACAACTTTTCTAGCAGTGTTTGTCACTGCTTGTCTTGTAGCTCCTTTTGAAACCTTTCTTAGAGCTTGCCGTCCAGCAGTCTTCAAACTTACTGAACTAAAAGCTTTTGCAAAACCTGCTAATAATCCCGCTGCCATTTAATTAGACCCTCCTAACAATCCATACACACTAGAAGTGTAATTTGACTCAACACCAGAGGTAGAACTAGAACTAGGAATCTTTGTTTGTGAACCTTCCGATGAAGCTGCAGGAGATGTACTATCATCAGAAATTGGGACTATGGTAACTTTTGTTGATGAGTATCTTGTTTTCGCAAGTTTCTCAAAATTTTTCTTTCTTGCATTTGTTGTTTTTGTTACTGTATCATCTTTTTTATCAAAAGCACCCATATCCTTAGCCATCAAAGCACCATCTATAGACAATGATGCAGCAGTTCCAAGACCAGGAAATCCACCAGCAAGACCAGATAATAATTCCATTGCTGCTCCTGTAGTATCACCCGACATCAATCTTTGTACTGCAAACATTGTACCCAAACCAAGACCAACGATAGGAATCTTTTTAAACAAAGATTTAGCTCCTCCTTTACCACCAACCTTAAATAGACCTTTTGCTTTACTTGCTACTCCTCTTAATTTTTTAAAAATTCCAGAACCTACCTTTACTTTTTTTGCTGAAATTCCTGAAATTGAAGCAGGTGGTAACAATCCTTTTATCTTTGTCGGCACATCAACAGGAAATCCTCGTGGTCGTAATAGAAGTTGTAATTGACCTGATCCTGTAAGTCTATTTGAAAACCCCTTTGCAAAATTACCAAATATTCTTCTCCTTGCAAAATTACCAAATATTCTTCCTTTACCAATACCACTTTTCTTTAAAGCTTCAACAGTTGATTTACCTGTAGGACCACCAATAATCTCACCTTTAGGTGGAAGTACATCAAATCTAGATAATCTTTTTATTTTCTTTACATTGGTTCCTGCCGTCCTCATGTTGGGACGGTTAATATCATCTAAAATATCACCAGTAATTTTAGTTCCTCTTTGTGTTCTTAATTCTTTTTGCCTTAAAGTTTGAAATAAATCACCAGGTTTACGAACACCTCTTTTAAGTGATTTTAAAAGATTTCCTGTTTTATCTTTCCCTCTTAAAAATAAACCCCTAAATCCTTTAACACTCTTTCTAGAACCATTCTTTCCACCAGTAACTTTAAATCCACGTTGCATTCCTTGGATTGCTCTACCAAACAATCCTCTTTTACCAGCAGGTTTTGCTAGTGCTGCTACAATTTTGGATTTAGCAAAAGCACCACCACCAACAGCTAATATACTACCTATAATTGATGGGATTAATGGTGCTACAATAGAAGCTGCAAATATACTAGCACCAGCAGCTAAGAATTTTCCTTTACCAGTTTTAAGATAATTAAATAGTGCTAACAAAGAAGATCCCATAAGAATCTTACCAAAAAATCCACTAAGGCTGCTAAATAAACCCTTTCCTACACCTGCTACTTTCTTACCTATTCCCGATTTTTCTTTATTCTCCTTTTTTTGCTCTAATTCTGCTTCTCTAGCTCTTTTTCTAAATTTATTATCCTTTCTTCTATCAATTTCATTTTCCTTCTTATCTAATTTAGAACTCTTATTTAAAGACTTAGCAATCCCACTTAATGTTGTAAGAATTGTAGAAAATCCATCAGCAATGAATTCAGTTGAACCACTATCCTTTTCTGGAGTATCTGGTTTTAAAGAACTTGGTGTAGCAAAAAACGAATTACTCTTTATTTGAGATCCTTTTAATATAGTTGCCTTCTCTTTAGCTCCTTCATCCCTCAGATCAGATAAGATCTTCTCTGCTGCCAATCTTTTTACTTGATTTGAGGGTTTAACCATTTTGTTGTTGTTTTAGCTTCTCATCCTCAAGATGTTGTTGTAACATGGAAATGTAAATATCTCTTTCCCAAGGAATAAGATTTTCAATCTCCGTTAAACTATATTTATGGTACTGTAAGAGGGCAAAGTTTATCTTATAATAATTTTCAAGATCCATATGGATCATTCCTAATCGAAAAAAGACGCTAACCCTTCTAGAACCACTGTGTTCTCTTTTTCTGTATTTGGATTGGTAAAGGTAACACTATGAGATAACTTAGGCATAGTTTCAAAGAACTTCTCAATCTTTTTAAATTGAGCACTATTCATTGATTCTAAGAAAGATATCAGTTCCTTCTTTGTCACATCAGATGAAGACCAAACTTCTTCCTCATTGTATATTTTTCCAATACAAGAACAAATCAATTCAAAGGACTTATCAATACCGACATTTTCATCAAAGTCAAAATTATTTTTAACAAATTCATCAAGAGATGGATACTTCATCTCCATAACTAATTTTTCATCAAGTTGAATCTTATTAGTATGATCTTCACTCTTTTGAACTTTAATATCCTCAACATTAATCTCAACAGGAACTGATGTTTCTCCATCATCAGGTGCTAATAAGTTAACCTCAATAACTTCACCAACAGATTTGCCCCTGATGTTTAAGAATAGGTACTCAATGTCAAAAGTAGGAAGAGAATCTATCTTCACTCCTCTTGTTTGAACACAACTCTTCAAAACTGTTCTGATGGCATTTGTGATTTGTTTTGTATCTTCAGTCTCAAGAGATAATACTAATAGTTTTTCTTCCTTAACTAGAAAAGGTCTATACTTTACCTTCTTTTCTGTAGATGGCAACTCAAGCTCATATGTTGGAGTTACAATGGTTGGCAACGGCATGATATTTTCAATTCAGTAAGTTTATTTAGTAGGTTTATTTGATATAAGGTAGGAAGTCATCTTGCAATACTTTATTGGCATTTTTATTTTGAGTTGGACTAATACTAAAAGAACCAGCTGGGAAAGTATTTCCATATTGTGCGTTATCTTTTGCAATCTGAGCAGTCGTAGAACTATTAACTGGAATATTAGAATTATTAGGAGTACTAATTGAACTAATATTTGGAATTGTTCTCATTGTATTACTTCTTGCTCCTCTTACCCCTCTTAGTGATCTTTCAGCAACATAACGAATATAACTGAACGAAACATTACATCTCAATATATCAGGTTGATTATA
>MDSV01213845.1_pt1 | contig 10072 bp, 13 predicted proteins | sample 810851 | NCBI WGS metagenome assembly MDSV01 (sample SAMN05326640, study PRJNA326480) | marine metagenome | isolation source: seawater | place: Atlantic Ocean: North East | collected 2012
CGTCATTTTCAATCCAGACTGTTTTCATACCCATTTCATATGCCGGTTTTAAATTTCTTGCAATATCTTCAATTAATACACTTAATTTTGGGTCAATTTTATGTTCTTCTACTAATTTTTTATAAGGTTCTATCGAGGGTTTTGGAATATAATCAGCATTCACAATATCAAAAATACCATCAAAGAGTTTATCAATACCTATTTTTTTAGTCACATTTAATGCATGTTTTCTAGACCCGTTAGTAAATATAATTTTTTTACCATTAAGTTTTTCAATTTCTTCAGCTAATTTATAATCTTTCTGAAGAAAACTTATATCTACATCATGTACGAATTCTAAGAATTCTTCAGGATCAATTTTATGATTTTTTATCATACCATTTAGGGTAGTATTGTATTGGTAGAAATAATCTTTTTGAATTTCTCTAGCTTTAATTAAATCAACATTTAGTTTATCAGAAATATATTTAGACATTTTTTTATCCACTTGTGCAAAAACTTGAGTTTGTCCAGAATATAAAGTGTTATCTAAATCGAATATCCAATATTTTATTGATTTAAATACTTTCATTTTCTTATAAGGGTTCCGGACCCTTTATCAGAAAATAATTCAAAAAGAATAGAGTGTGGTTTTCTGCCGTCTATAATTACCACACCCCTTACGCCATTGTTTACTGCATCAATGCATGTTCTTATTTTAGGAATCATTCCTTCACTAATTGTTTCATCATAAATCATTTTTTCTGCATCAGCTGATTTTATTTCAGAGATTAGTTTTTTATTTTTATCGTACACTCCTTCTACATCTGTCATAAGCATTAATCTTCTTGATTTTAAACTTTTGGCAAGCGCTCCAGCTGCTGTGTCAGCATTTATATTATAAGTTTTTTTATTTTTATCTAGACCCATTGGAGAAACAACCGGTATAAAGTTTTCTTTGATTATATTATTTATTAATTTACTATCAATTTTAGTAGGTCTTCCTACGTAGCCCAAAACTTTATTTTTTTGCTCAACTTCAATTGTACTATTTTCTTTTACTGTTAAAGATTTTGCTTTACATTCTTTTTTTTCTAAAGCAATTATAATTTCTTTATTAAATTCTATCATAACTTCTTCAACAACTTTTATTATTTTTTCATCTGTAACCCTTAACCCCATAATAAATTTACTTTCAATATTTAATTCTTCTAATTTTTTTTTAATTCTTGGACCTCCTCCATGAACAATAACTGGAGTTAAACCTAGTTTTTTTAAAGTTGTTACATCATTTATAAAATTACTAAATAAATCAGGATCTAAAAGAACACGACCACCACACTTAATAACTATTTTTTCACTTGAATATTTTTTTATATACTTATCTATTTCTTGTGATGGTGGTCCATTTTTTGGCCAGAATTTTCTTATTTTACTATCTAAGTTTTCAGCAATAGACATTTATTATTTATACAGTTTTAACTTTTGTCGATCTCATAATGACCCATTGTTGTGCTATTGTTAATATATTATTTATAGTCCAATAAACAACTAGTCCTGATGGGAATGGAGCTAAAATAATTGTTAAAAAAATTGGAAAAAACATAAAAATTTTAGCTTGTATAGGGTCGGGTGGAGTAGGATTTAATTTTTGCTGAATAAACATACTTATTCCCATTAGTATCGGCCAAGCACCTATCATTAAAAAAGTAGGCGGATCCCAAGGAATCAAACCAAATAAATTAAAAATAGAAGTAGGATCTCTGTCAGACAAATCTTTTATCCACCCAAAAAAAGGTTGATGTCTCATTTCTAAAGTAACATAAAGCATTTTATAAATAGCAAAGAAAAAAGGAATTTGTATCAAGACAGGCAAACATCCAGAAACAGGATTTACCTTTTCCCTTTTGTATAAACCCATCATTTCTTGTTGAAGCTTGACCTTATCATCTTTATGTAACTCTTTTAATCTAATCATTTCTGGTTGAAGAATTTTCATTTTTGCCATTGATTTAAAAGAATAATTTGCAAGTGGGAAAAAAATTAATCTGATAAGAGCAGTAATTATAACAATTGCCAGGCCAAAATTACCAGTTAATTTGAAAAAATAATCAATTATAAAAAACAAAGGTTTCGTAAAGAAATAAAACCATCCCCAATCAATAGCTAGATCAAATTTATCTATACTTAATTGCTCTGCATAACCATCTATAACAGCTACTTCTTTTGCAGCAACAAAAGCCTTCACCTCGTTACTTATAGAACTATTGGGATTTAATATTTTAGCTTCTTTGATTATATAATTCGCTTTGTATTTTCCATTTTTTTCTAAAAATTCAGCTTTAAATTCTTTTTCCTTTTCGGGAACTAGTGCAGTTAACCAATATTTATCAGTTATACCTAACCAACCTTTGGAAGCAGTTGTAGTAAATTTTTCTTTTTCTATATCGTCGTAATCTTCCTCTTTAAGTTCTTCTCCAAAAACACCAAGAAAACCCTCATGCAAAATATATATTTGCATTCCTTCAGGCTTACCTTTTTTAGTAATTTGTGCATATGGATAAAATTGAAAAGAATTATTAGAAGTGTTTTTAATTTCCTGTGTAATCTTAAATAAAAATTTTTCATCTAGCTCAATTTTTTTAGTAAAAATTAAACCTTCATTATTATTCCACTCAATTAAAACTGGATTATTTGGTGTGAGAGTAGTATTTCCTTTAACTTGCCAAATTGTATCATCTAAAGGAAGAGATACTTTTTGATCACCACCTACTGCCCAACCAGTTTCAATAAAGTATTCTTTAGAAGAATTCTTTGGGTTTAAAAAGATAACTTTATTTTCACTATTTAACGTTTCCTTATAATTTTTGAATAAAATATCGTCAATGATCCCACCTTGCAGAGATATGGACCCTTTAATATTTCGATTTTCAACTTTAATTCTATTTACACTATTAATTACATCATTTCTCGTTATCTTATTTTTTATTTCCTTTTCTTCAATCGAAGGGCTATCATTTTTTTGAGTTTGCGTTATTTGATTTTTATCATTAGGTTGATTAGTAACTGGAGGTTCAAAAAAAGTAGCCCAAATTACTAGAACTAAAGACGATAGGATAATAGCAATTAATACATTTTTTGAGTCCATCTATTTTCTTTCTTTCTTTAATCTTGGAGCAGGATCATAACCACTGCTACCACCTAGAATTTTAATTGGATGACATTTAAATATTCTTTTTATACCAAGGTAAGTACCTTTAAAAGTTCCATTAAATTTTAAGCAGTCAATAAAATATTGAGAACAAGTAGGAAGGTATCTACAACTATTTGGAAAGAAAGGGGAAATAAAAAACCTGTAAATTTTTATCAAAGTTATTAAAAGATAGTTTGTAAATTTCATTTATTTATCCATTTAATTGTTTAATATTTTTAAAAACTTTATCAACTTCATTAAGAACATCTGCAAATTTTTCTTTGTAAACATTATTTTTACCAAAAATTATATAAGTAAATCCTAAATCTATCTGTTCATTTTTTAATATTTTTTGCACTGCAGATTTTAATTTTCTTTTTATTTTATTCCTTATTACAGCATTGCCAATTTTTTTTTTCATTACGAAACTAATATTTAAATACTCGCCTATATTTTGCAAATTTTTATCAAAGTAAATTGTAAAATATTTAGTATTTAATTTTTTTTTTTTTAAAATCCTAAGAAAATGTTCACTCTTATTAAGACTTTTAAATTTTATCATTTTAGAAATTAATTAAGTGGATATGTTTTTCCTTCCTTTTGATCTTCTTCTAGCAATAACTTTTCTTCCACCTTTATTGCTCATCCTTTTTCGAAAACCATGCCTTCTTTTTCTAACAATTTTACTTGGTTGATAGGTTCTTTTCATAAGATTTCCTTAGTCCTTCTTAAAATTTTTTGATATTTATAGGTAATAAGCACTTATAAGTACAGTTAAAAATTAATATATGAATGTTAAATCATTAAATTTTAAACTAATTTTAGGGATAATATACTTAGTGATTATTTCTATCGTAATTTACTTTTTGTTTACGAAAATGGATATTCAAGATTTAATGAGTTATGAGTTTATAAAATCAAATAAGGACATGATTTTAAAGTATAAAGTAGAAAACTTTATGTTTTTGTTTATCATTTTCTTTATCATCTCAACAGTTTGGGTTTTGCTCTTAGGTTTTGCCACGCCTTTGTTACTATTTTCTGGTTTTGTTTTTGGTAAATGGTGGGGAATGTTAATAGTCCTCACATCTACAACAATTGGAGCAACATTATTATATATTTTAGTAACCTTTTTTTTAAAGATGTAGTTGAAGAAAAATTAGCGCCTAAATTTTCTCAGTTAAGGGAATTTTTTTTAAAAAATAATACTACTTATTTTATGATTTACAGATTTGCTGGAGGCTTTGGTACACCTTATGCAATACAAAATATTCTTCCAGTATTATTTAATATGCCAATTAAAAATTATATATTAGCAACATTTATTGGTAGTGCACCATCTATGTTTATTACTGTAGCTCTTGGTAGTGGTATAGAAAGTATTATGGATAAAAATGAAAAACTTAATATGTCAAATGTAATAACCTCACCAGAAATTTATATTCCTATTATTTTCTTTTTTATTATTTTTTTTATTACTTTTACTATTAAAAAATTTTATTTTAAAAAGTAGCATTATAATAAAAATGACATTTAATAATAAAATAATAATCTTTAAAAACGACAGATTGGGAGATTTTCTTCATAGTGTTGCTGCTATTAATAACATAATAGAACAGAATCCTGATAAAGAAATTATAATCTTTTTATCTAAAATAAGTAAAAATTTTTACTTTTTAATAAAAAAAAAAAATACAAAACTAAAAATATTAAATTACCATTTAACATTAGTAGAAAAAATTAAAATTTTTGTTTTTTTAATTAAAAATGATTTTAAAAAAATTTATATTTTATCACCAAAAAATTTTTATTTTTATTTGCCATTATTATTTATAAGAAAGAAATTTTATGGAATATGTATGAATGGTGTGAATGGTTATAGAAGACCAAACTTTCTGCTGAGAAAGTTTTTATTTAAGTTTTTAATTAATGATAGGGGAACTCTTAAAAAAAGAAAATCTATCCAATTATTACAATATGAGCTTACTGATGAAGGTTTAGAGACTAAAAAAAATATTGACTTTAAGCTAGATGTTCCAAAGTCTGATAATTTAAAAACATATTTGCCAAATAACTACTTGTTAGTACATTTTAAAAAAAAAGTAGCAGCTAAATTAGGTTGGGGAATAGATGAACTTGATTCTATTTTAAATCAATTAAAGAAATATAATTCTAATATTATTTTAATTAAAGATATTGAAAAAGATGAACTAAATTTGATTTTTAGAAAAAAATATAAAACTTTAGACTTTGAAAATAGCTTATTTTATAACAATAAAAGTAATATTTTATTTTTTGATAATGTAGAGGGTGAGAATTTATATAATTTGGTCAAACATTCGAAAAAAGTTATAGCTTTTCATGGGACAATACCTAGTATTGCTTTATTAAATAATACTCCAGTATTAGATTGGTATTATTGCGATATTAAAAATAAAAAAGATTATCATAGTTATAAAAATGCATTTTACGAATTTAAACCTAAATATAATGGGTATGATTTTATAATTCCTAGTAAAAATGTCGAAAAAACTTTAAAGAAGATGCATTTCGCTATAAAAAATTAATTAAAAAAATTATGAATAGTTTATTTGATACAGATAAAAATCTTCAGAACACTAAAAACTGGACAGGTTTTTTAAAAATTTATGATGAATATTTTAAAAATTTTAAAAACGAAGAGATAAATATTTTAGAAATTGGAGTTGATAAAGGGAAAAGCTTAGAGCTCTGGAGAAGTTATTTTACTAAAGCTAAAATATGTGGAATTGATATAGAAAAAATGAATTTTAAAATTGAAGGTGTTGAATTAATTACTGCCGACCAAACAGATACCAAATCTTTAAAAAAAATATGTGATAAGTATAAATCTTTTGATATTATTATTGACGATGGTAGTCATGTCTCAAAACACATTATAACGTCATTTAAATTTCTTTTTGATTATCTAGCAGAGGGAGGTTTATATGCAGTTGAAGATTTACAAACATCATATTTTCCAAGATTTGGGGGAAGTAGAATAAATTTAAAAAAAAATAATACAGCTTTAAATTTTTTGAAGTCTCTAGCAGATTCTATCAATTTTGAACATAACGATAAACCTTTTTACAAAAAAAAGAAATTTGATGGATTGGTAGAATTCATTCATTTTTACCAAAATATAGCAATTTTAAAAAAAGGAAAAAGTAAAAAAATTTTTTATGAAAATCAAACTAAGCAAAAAAATTTTTTAGAAATTATAAAAAAAATCATTTCTAGTTTCTATGGATAAAAATTTAATAGTTAAGATTTCTAATGGATTTGGAAATCAAATGTTTCTTTATGCATCTGCATACGCATTTGCAAAAAAATTAAATTATAATTTATTAGTTGATGACGAAACAGGTGTTAATTTAGATTTAAAGAAGTGGAAAAAAAAACAAAGATTAAATTGGAAGCCTAAATATGAGTTAGATATATTTAATCTTAACTCAAACACTGCACATAAATCTTATAAATCATTAGGAAGCAGTGGTTACGTAAAAAGAAAGTATTTAAAATTTATAGATAGATTTTCTGCAAAAAAATCTTTTTTATGTGAACACATGGATAGCAATAAAAGAACTTTATATTCTAATAGCTATTTACTTCAACAATATGCAAAAACTATATATTTAGAGGGTTATTTTGAGTCAGAAAAATATTTTATAGAATATAAAAAAGATCTAATAAAAGAATTTTCATTTAAATCTGTACCAAACCTTGAAAACAATACTTTTAAAAATATTATTGATAATAATAACGTTGTATCAATCGCTTTTAGAGGAAATAGATTTTCTGAATTTAATAATAATGAAAAAAATAACTTAAAAGTTCAAAAAACACTAAATTTTGAAAATTTAGCAATAAAATATATATATCGAGGTGTAGAATATTTTAAATCTAAAATCAAAAACCCCAAATTTTTATTATGGTCAGATAATTTTGAAAATTTAGAAAAGCATTTTGATCCAAAAGTTTTTACATTTGTAAAAAATGAAAAAGATAAAAAAATATTTTTAGATTTTTTTTTAATGAGACAATGTAAATACTTTATTGTTGGTTCAACCTCATTTCATTGGTGGCCAGCATGGTTATGCAATGATAAAGAAAAGATTATTCTTTGTCCAAAAGATTTAGAACTAAATGTGTCATCTAATTTAAATTTTTGGCCTGATTCTTGGATAAAAATTTAATGGTCAAAATAGCTTTTAAACTCTAGTAAAATTAGAATCTTTACTCGTTAAGTTCTTAGTTAAGCAAAAAATAGCCATATTATTTAAGTAACTTGACAATACGACAAACAACAAAGTAAAAGATAAAGCATATCATGGTGAATATATGGGTATACATTACGACTACAAATCAAAGCGTGGCGAAAGAGCAATGTTAAAAGAGGCAAAGCGTAAAGCTAGGTTGGCTCAAAAAAGAGCAAAAAAGTTGCTGACCTCAGAACCTGTTGTTAAAGAAGAGAATAAGACACATGATATAAAAAAAATAATAACTTTAGAAGATTTAACCAACCCAAATCAGAAATAAAATGGATGGAGTTAAATTCAAAAAAAGAAACACGGCATCATAGAATTGAGAACGCTTTAAAGAGTAATCTTAAAAAAAGAAAAACATTTCAAAATACAATAAAAAAAACAAATAAAGAGAAAAAAAAATGAGTGTTTTATCAGACAGATGGATAAAAAAAATGGCTCTTGAAAAGAAAATGATAACTCCTTTTGTTTCTGAGCAAAAAAGAGGAAATAAAATTTCTTATGGTTTATCTTCTTTCGGTTATGATGCTAGGGTATCAAACGAATTTAAAATTTTTACTGACGTAGATTCTGTAATTGTTGACCCAAAAAATTTCAAAAATAATAGCTTTGTTTCTAGGACAGTTAACGAATGTATAATTCCACCTAATTCATTTGTGTTAGCAAGTACAGTTGAGTATTTTAAAATACCAGAAGATGTTTTGGTGATATGTCTGGGGAAGTCTACTTACGCAAGATGTGGAATTATAGTTAATGTTACACCACTTGAACCTGGTTGGGAGGGTCACGTTACATTAGAATTTTCAAATACTACACCTTTACCAGCTAAAATTTATGCTAATGAAGGTGCAGCGCAATTTGTATTTTTAAAAGGAAATGAAAAGCCTGAAACTACATATGATCAACGAAATGGGAAATATATGAAACAATCAGGTGTCACTCTGCCAAAAGTATAATTTCAAGATTGATGCAAAAATTAGAAATCAAAGGTGGTAAAAAATTATTAGGACAAATTAAAATTTCAGGTTCCAAAAACGCTACATTACCCATTTTAGCTTCTACAATATTAACTGAAAAAAAAATTATTATTAATAATATTCCTGTAGTAAAGGATGTTTCTACTATGACGGATTTATTAAGTGAAATAGGATCAAAAGTTAAATTCAATAAAAAAAAAAAAGAATAGAAATTATAAATAACAAACCATTAAAAACCTTTGCACCATATAATCTTTTAAAAACTATGCGTGCTGGAGTTTTAGTTTTAGGACCACTTTTGGCAAAATATAAAGTTGCTAAAGTATCTTTACCTGGTGGTTGTGCTATTGGATCTAGACCAATCAATTTACATTTAGATGCATTAAAAAAAATGGGCGCACATATAAAATTAAAAGATGGTTATGTTGTTGCATCTGCTAAAAATGGTTTAAAAGGTTGTTTTCACAAATTTCCAAAAATTTCAGTAGGAGCTACAGAAAATATTTTAATTGCATCTTGTTTTGCCAAAGGTAAAACTCAATTAAGAAATTGTGCTTTAGAACCTGAAGTTCAGGATTTAATTACTTTTTTAATAAAATTAGGATGTAAAATTAATTTTGTTGGAACAAGGAGTTTGGATATTATTGGTGTAAAAAAACTAAAATCAATATCTTATAATATAATTTTTGATAGGATCGAAGCAGGAACTTATATAATTGCTGCTGCCTTAACACAAGGTAAACTCAAAATTAAAAATATAAATTCAAAGGTTATGCATTCAGAAATTAATTTACTTCGTAAAATGGGAGTAAAAATAATTTCAAAAAAAAATTATATAATTGTGAGTGCTCCAAATCCACTTAAAGGCATAAGTGTTACAACAGAGCCGTATCCAGGATTTCCAACTGATTTACAAGCACAAATTATGGTATTAATGACAAAAGCTAATGGAGTTTCGATAATAAAAGAAAATATTTTTGAGAATCGTTTTATGCATGTCTCTGAGCTAAGAAGAATGGGAGCTAAAATTGAAGTAAAAGGAAATAAAGCTAAAATTTTTGGTAAACGAAAACTAAATGGAGCAGAATTAATGGCAACAGATTTAAGAGCTTCAGTCAGTTTAGTTTTAGCTGGTTTAGTTTCACCTAAAAAAACTATTATTAATAGAATTTATCATTTAGATAGGGGTTACGAGCAACTAGAAAAAAAATTATTAAAGTGTGGAGCTAGCATTAAAAGATTAAAATGATCAAAGATAAAAATAAATCATAGTTTATTGAGTAGTTTTTTATGATGCATCTTAGTTTGTATTTAATATAGTAATTGCATTTGAATGTTGAAATATGTCATAATTTTTAATAAAAATTAGAAAATGGAGAATATTATTGACTAAACAGGACTTTCTAGAATTTAAAGGCAAAGTTACAGAATTATTGCCCAATGCAATGTTTAGGGTTAAGCTTGAAAATAATCATGAAATTCTAGCACATACAGCTGGAAAGTTAAGAAAAAACAGAATAAGAGTTTTGACAGGCGATAATGTTTTAGTTGAAGTTACTCCTTATGATTTAACTAAAGGAAGAATAATTTTTAGATTTTAATTTGGCCTTGTAGCTCAGTAGTAGAGCAGTACCCTGAAA
>MDSV01041708.1_pt1 | contig 10071 bp, 6 predicted proteins | sample 810851 | NCBI WGS metagenome assembly MDSV01 (sample SAMN05326640, study PRJNA326480) | marine metagenome | isolation source: seawater | place: Atlantic Ocean: North East | collected 2012
ATGAAACAATTGACATAAGTAGTAATAGCTCTTTAAAGTTATTCTTAAATGACAAAGGTGATTTCGATTCCTCAATAATAATTAAATCTCACAAAGATGAAATATTTCTTCAAACAGATAATATTATGTCAATTAAAGAGAGCAAAAGAATTGGAAGAGAAAATAATATCTTTATGTCATTCTTAATGCCTTTCTCAACAGGTATTTTTCCAGGTTTATATGAATTTGAGACAAAACTAATGAAAAAATTAGCTAACCAAAAAAAAATTTCATCTCTCAAATATACTGCTGAAGTAGCAAAAAATCTCAACGCAAAATATAATGTTCCCTATGCTAACGATCTTTGTTATTTGGGAGATCTCTATTATTTAAATTATCTTCATTCATTTGATAAAAATGAATTTCTTCAATATTTAAGTAAAAAAAATATTAACTCCATTATAATGTCACCAGGTGACATTATCCACATTTTAAATAGAAAAATTGTAAGAAAAAAGATTGAAAAAAAACCACCAAATAGAAAAGAAGATTTGTCTCTATATTCTATATCTATGGAAAACGAGTATAACGAAAAAAAGCATGAGGAGATAAATTTTTCTAAGAACTCTTTTTCATATTCTTTAAGAATATTTAAAAAACATATTAATAAAATAAAAAAAAAGTGGAAATATGGAAGTTTTTTAGTCAGATGGGAATTTTTAAGAAGCCAGAAGAAAATAGTTTATAATCAAAAGTTCAACCTAAAAAATAATACCCATTTGCCAGACTTAACAATTAAAATAAATGACTACAGAGTTAAGAATTTAATTAACAAATTTTATCCCATGAGATTTCTAAGTTTTCACAATGGGGGTATTAAATTAAAAAGAAAAAGTATAAATCTCTCAAAAAAGGAAAAGTATTATTTTGACCAGCTTGAAAATTTAGTATTTTAATTTTATGTCCAATTCATTTGATCTAGAAATTAGAGATGAAATATACAATCATTTTAAAGAAGCTGAAATATTTGATCATGATGTAGTTTTAATTCACTCAGACATATCAAAAAATTTAATTAGATATAAAAAAAGAGATCCGAACTTCAAATTAAATACCTTTGTAAATATAATCATAGATTATTTCAAAAAAGGAACGGTTATTTTTCCTACATTTAATTTTCATTTTTGTGAAAAAGGAAGCTATGACTATTTAAAAACTCCATCAAAAATGGGTATTTTATCTGAACAAATTAGAAAGGGAAATCTTCATTCGAGAACCTTACACCCTGTTTACTCATTTGTTGCGTTGGGTTCTAATAGCAAATTATTTCAAGAATGCCAAAATATAGAAGCTTTTTCTGAAGACTCTCCTTTTGGAATACTTAGAAATTTAAAAGGTAAAATCGCAATATGGAATCTTCCAGATCAAAAAAGTATGACTTATTATCATTTTATTGAAAGAGAAAATAAAGTTCGCTATAGATTTGATAAGATTTTTTTCGGAAATTATACAAATAAGGATAAAAAAACTTCCAAAAAAAAATACACGGTATTTGTTCGTGATGTTAAAAAAAATGTTATTACTGATGTGCAAGGAATGGAGGAAATTTTGTGGAAGTATAATTTATATAAAGGAAATAGATTTAATATAGGTTCAGGTTTGAGATCAATAAAAATAGAAGACTTATTTGATAAAGTTTCAGAAATAATTCAAAAAAATTTAGCTTTAGGTAATTTATATAAAATTAAATGATTATTGCATCCTTTTATCCTTGTCCTTTTGACATTCAAGAAAGACATGAGGCAAATTGTACAATAATTTCAAAAAATAAAATTTACTCTAGTGAAGAAGCAAAATTTACTACTGTTAAGCAAGATGCTACAACTAAATTTCCTGAAAGATCTTTTTTATTAGGATGTAAACAACTTAATATTCAACCATCAAAAGTTTCACATTGGATTTTTCCTAAAACTAATTTTAGAATAACAGATCAAGCTCTAATAAGTTTTTTTTCTCATTTTAAAATTTATTTTAAATCCAAAAAACACTTCAAAGTTTGGAGAAAAAAAAACATCTTTTTTTTATCTCATCATATGATGCATATTGGACTATCCACATTAAGTTCAAGTTTTAAAAATACTGCATATATTTCAGCAGATGGAGGTGGAGATGAGGGGGATCCGAGAAACTTTGTATTTGGAGAATTCATAAACGGACATTTTAAAGATAAAATACAATTTTCTGGAAAGGAAACTCTAGCATCATTTCATGCTTATGTATCTGATGCAATAGGTATGTCTGGTGGTGAAAACGGAAAAACCTCAGGATTAGCAGCCTATGGAACAATCAACAAAGAGCTTGAAAATAACTTATCTAAATTCTTAATTACTAAAAATAAATATAATATCTTTTTCAATCGAAAAAGGTTTGGCCAAACAAAAATAAATTTAGATAAAGTTAAACCCCAAGAATATGACAGAGGGAAAATTATGAATACTTATCCAAGTAGTACAAATATTTTCAAATCTACAAAAAAATATTTACCTCAAGATATAGCTCTAGCGGCAGAGAATATTGTTTCAAATAAATTTTTAAAAATCTTAAAACTTTTAAAAAAAGAAACTAGACTTAATAACGTTGTTTTTTCTGGTGGTTTATTCAGTAATGTATCTTTAAATAGTAGAATATTAGATAGTAAAATATTTAAAAAAGTTTTCTTTTCTGTTGCTCCCTCTGATGCTGGATTGTCTCTAGGGGGTGCAAAATATATATATTTTAAACTAACCAAAAAAAGATTTAAAAATCTTTCACCATATATTGGCCCATCTTTCGATAATCATGAAATAGAAGAGTTATTAACTAAATTTAGATTGAAATTTTCTAAAATTAAAAATGTTGAAAAAAAAACAGCAAAACTTATTTCAACAGGCAATGTTGTCGGATGGTTTCAAGGAAGAGGAGAAATCGGTCACAGAGCTTTAGGAAATAGATCGATACTTGCTGACCCAAGAAAACTAAATGCAAAAGAATTAGTAAACCAACGTCTTAAAAAAAGGGACTGGTTTATGCCATATGCACCGGCTGTTCTGGAGGAAGACATGAAATTTTTTACTAATAAAGATTATTTTTCAGCATATATGCAAGTTGCATTTAATGTAAATAATTCAATTAAAAATAAAATTAGATCAACAATACATATTGATAATACCGCCAGAATTCAAACTGTTTCAAAAAAAACTAATTATAAATTCTGGAAACTTTTAAAAGAGTTTAAAAAAAACACTGGGATGGGAGCAATTATGAACACAAGTTTTAATAGACATGGTATAGCAACAATTTCTTCTCCCAGACAAGCAATTGAGCACTTGTTGGAAGGATGTATGGATTTTTTAATTATTTCTAATTTTATGATTTCTTTTAAAGATAACAGAAAATCAACTAAAATTTCAGGAAATTTAATAAACGAAAAACAGAATTTAATTAAACTTTGTGAAAATAGATATAAAAAAGTAAATATTTTTTTAAATAAAAAAGACAAAAATTATTATTTAAAATCTTTCAAAAAAATTAGAGAAAAATTATGGAAAGGTTAAGAACCAAAGAAAATAAAATTTCTTTAGATATATTCAAACAAATTGATAAACTAAATTTAGAAACAAGTAAAAGATACGGAAAAATTAATTTAATATCTATTTTTTTCTTAGATATCCAAAAATATCTTTCAAGTTCTTTTAAATCAAAGTTGTTCAAAGTAAAAACTAAAAAAAAATTATTATTTCCTTTTGTTGACTATACTTACCTATATAAAAATAAAAAATTATCTTATTTTAAGAATAAAAAGTTAAATCAAAGTATTCTTGATGATAATTTAAAAGAGTTAAATTTTGAAAAAATATTGAAAATAAAAGACTTAATTTTTAAAAACATAAGTGTTTATCAGGCAAACCCAAATATCTTCGATTATATTAAAAAAAAAAAATTGAATTATAAAAAAATATATTTTTCAAAAATTTATTTAAATAATATTGATTATCAAATTAAGATATTAGAAAATTTTTTAGAAAAACATAGAAAAAAATTTAGATTTAAAAACAAATATTTTACTCTTAATTTTATCAATTGGACAAAATTGTTTTTAAGTAATAAAGAAAAGGATAATCGTGTTCATTCAGAAAATCTCTTAGTAGGAACAAATATGAACATTAAATCAAGGATAACTTCCGCGAAGTATTTATTAAATAAAAAAAAAGTTATCTCATTTGCTCATGCTAATTATTCTTCTTTAATATACGATGATCCAGTGAATGAATGTGGAGACTTTACCTTTTGTAATAAATATTACGCGACAGGTTTAACTAAATTTAAAAAAAAATATATTAATTCTAATTTATTAGGACCAAAAAAAATTTATTATTCAAAGTTAAAAAAGGGGACTAAAATTTCTCAAAAATTTACTGGAAAATTTTTATATATTCCTAATAGTTACAATTCTTTTAGAAGATATGGTTATTATCGAGATATAAATGATAAAGATTATTTGAAATGGCAATCAATTCTTTTAAAAGAAAATAGTAAAATATTTTTAAAAGAACATCCTAAAAGCCGATTTGATTATCAATTATCTTCATCTAGAATAATTAGAGGAACGGTTAAAGACAGTATTGAAAAGTTCGATTTATTCATATTCGATATCATTTCTCAACCTTTTTTTGAAATTGCTAAAACTAATAAAAAGATATTATACCTTGATATAAATCAAAGAGTATTGATTAATGATATAAAAAAAAAAATAAAAGATAGAGCGTTCGTTTATAAATGTAATCTTGAAAAATTAAATAATATCAATTTAAATAATCTCATTAAAAAAGCTCAAAATTTTAAAATCAAAAATTACGATATTCTTAAGAGCTAACTTCAAATTAATTTTATAATTTTTTTTTTTAATAATAATTTTAGTATATTCTTTATCTCTTTCAAATTTTTGTTTAATTTTTTTGAGATGTCATTTATTAAATTATTTCCATCACAATAATCTATTGTATTCACAACTAGGTCTTGATTTTGATTTTTTTTATAGCTTGATGTAACACTTGAATATAAATTTCTCTTAGATAAAAAAGGTTCACCTTTGAAATTCGAGACATATATTTTCTCTTTTTCAATGGATAAAATTAAATTTTTTAATTTCAAAAAAACATTTAAGAGGTTTTTGTCTTTAATTAAATTTATGTCATCTTTTGAAGTGTGATATTCCTTATATTCTAAAAATTTATTTCTTGTAATTAAAGTAAAAGGTAAATTCACATTTGGGCTTGAAAATTGTCGTTCATCAGAGCCTCTTAAATTCCAATTTTTTTTTACATATCTAATATTATATTTTTTAAAATAATTAATTAAAAATTTGTAAGAAAGGTAATTATCGTATTTTGTCAAAATATTAAATTTATTTCCAACCCCTAAGCACGATAAAACAAATCCAGCAATTAAATTTTTTTTTAAATTTTTAAAATTTTTATTTATATAAAATATGGATCCTATTGTTTCTGGTATAAAAATAAACCTATAAGAATAATTTGTTTTTAAACTACTAACAAAATTTGCTAATAAAGTATTTATTAAAATTCCTGAAAAATTATCATTACCTAAAGCGGGGTGACATATATAAGTTGAGAAGATTATTTCTTTTTTTGTTTTTCCTTTAATATATAATTCACCATAATCTAAACCTGAATTAGTGAATTTACTATCAATCTTTACTTTGTATATGTTGGATTTAAATTTTTTTAATTGGTTATAACTTAAACAGAACCCCCATTTTTTTTTATAATAAGTCGTGACATAGGGTATAGAATTTGGCTTTTTTTTTAAGAAATAAACATTTTTTAATAATTCTTTTTTGGTTATGGTTTTATTCACTTGTGAAGAATAATTTAAAATATGAAGAAAATTATTTTTTATATCAATAATTTTTTTTCCATTATGATCTTTAATAAATGCATCTTTAACGCTCCAAGTTTTTGGCACCTTCCAATCAAAAACTTTACTTCCAGATTTAATCTTTTTAATCTTTAACTTATTCAATATTTTTTGAATTTTTTTTAATGTAGTTATATTGTTTTTTCCTCCTAAACTTCTATTAAGATTAAATGCCTCTCCTTTTAAAAAATTTATTATTTTTCTTTCATTCATTTTTAAAATCTTTTTTAATTAAAAAATCTATATATATTATAAGGAATCCTCATAAAAAACCTTGTAAATAATGAAAAATAATTACTATTATTATACACATTAAAAAAAGTTTTCATCTCACCAAAATAAAAAAAGATAAATGAAGTGATGGTATTTCCTAAAAAATAATTGAAATTTTTTTGTATTTTTGAGTAAATAATAGGTTTAAAAATCTTATTTTGATTTTTATGAATTTTTATTAAATTTTTTGCTATAATTTCAACTGTTTTATTTTTTTGTGGAAAATTATAATATTTTTTTAATTTTTTTTCTAAAGAATTATTTTTCTTAAATTTTATTTTTTTAATAATTTTAGATAAATCATTAATACTTTTTGGTTTTACAGAAAAAAATTCTTTATAATCTGTGTATCTGTGTGAATTATAAGCCTTAAAATTTAAAAATTTTTTAGGAATCATGTTTATTAAGGAAATATGAGGTTTTTTAAAAATATAACTATCTATATTAATTGCACTAAATGTTGAAATTACAACATCCTGTTTAGATAACCAATCTGATAATGAAGAGTGGTTATCAAATACTATATTTTTGTTATCAAAAATTCTTTTCCATGATGTATGTGTATCAAGAGGATGAGATCTTATATTAACTATATATTTCTTTGACAATTCCTCAATAATTTCAAACATTAAACTTAGATAAAATAAATTTAAGCTAAGTTCATCCAATCTCCAATTATTATTAAAAAAATTCAAATTTTCACTTACTTGATGATAGGAGTTTAAAAAGTTTTTATTATTGTAATATCTAAACGGTAAGTTAACACTTAATGCAATTCCAATTGTTTTTTTTTTATTATTTGCAAATTTTTTTTTATCATACCAATAATCATAATAAAGAAATCCTGTATCTATCAGATTTTTTTTAATTAAGTTGTTTTTGTTTAAATAATTGGATGTGAACTTGCTTTGTGTAAAAAAATAATCTATTTTTTTATGGTTACTTTTTTCTTTATGATTTTGAAACTTATTGCAATACAACATATCAATAAATTTATTCACAAAAATACAACTTTCTGATGGCAATAATGCTATTTTGGTTTTTTTATGAATTTGATTAATTGTTTTGTACATTAGAGAAACTGAGTGTGGGACTGTAATAATTTTTGGTTTATATAAATTATATGCTTTGATAATTAGATTCTTATTGATAATCTTAGATTTAATATTATTAATTCTTAAAATTTTTTGAAGTTTTATTAGATCCTTCAATTCTCTCTTTGGATGATCACAAGTAAGTAAAATCATTTTAAAACTTTCAATTGCTTATTCTCTAATCTATATATTTTATCAAACATTTCTTTATTCTGTAAATTGTGAGAGATAAAAATCATTGTAACATTTTGTTCAAGAATTTTGGTTAAAATTTTTTTTTCTTCTAAATAATCAATGGCACTAGTCGCTTCATCTAATATTAAAAGCTCAGGATTTCTTGATAAAGCAGCTGCAAGAATAACTTTTTGTTTTTGTCCACCAGATAACCTCATGCCTTTATCACCTAAATAATAATCTACTCTATCTGATGAGGATCCTAAAAACTCAGAACAATTAAAATAATCTAAAAGTTTATTAATTTCTTCGTCATTAATATCATCTTTATAAAATTCAAAATATTCCTTTATATTTGCATCAAGCATCATTAAAGATTGAGGAACATAAGAAATTTTAGATCTGAAAGCTTCGAAGTTTATCTTTTCAAATTCAATATTATTAATTTTTCTCGTTCCTTTGTTTATTTGGGTAATATTTGTAACCACATCTAATAAAGTAGATTTACCGCTTCCAGTATCGCCAAGTAAAGCTATTTTTTCACCTGACGAGATTTTCAAATTTAAGTTTTCTAAAATGTTTTTATCTTCATAATTGAAAGATACATTAGAAATTTCTATATCATTTATTTTTTGAATAATAACATCACCATTCTTTATTTTGTAAAATTTAAAATTATTCTTAGTCTCATAAATATTTTTAAATGCGCCGATACTTCCATTTATTATTTGAAAACACTGAAGAGCTATATTTATGGGGCCTAAAGATCTTGTTAAACTCCAGAGTATTCCACCAATTACAGATAAATCTTTTAACTCAGAACCGACAACTAAATAAATAGTAATTATAATTGACAAAATTCCTACTGGCTGAATAAAATTTCCTGATATTGTATTTAAAATTGTTAAAATTTTCTTATTAACAATATAGTTTCTAAAAGAATGTAAAAATAATGAATTAGCTTTAGCGATCAATCCATGAACAACTATAAATTTAGAATACAAAAAATTATTGTTTAATGATTTGAATAAATAATCGCTTACTTTTGTAGACACAAAACCTTGTTTAATACTTAAATAATTAACTATCAGCATTGGTGAAAGTAAAATTACAGTGAGCAATATAAAGATTAATGTCAATTTAGTGTTAAAAAATAATGGTAAAGTAATAAAAATTATAATTTGTAAAAATGAATTGAAGATAAGCATGAAAGAAGTAATTACCTCTGAAGCTCTTTCTAATTCTCTAGTATATAAATTAAAAATTCTAGACGAGGGGTGATCAGTATAAAATTTTTGATCCATTTTAAAAATTTCATCATTCAAATCTAAAGTTTCCCTTTGCATAAACTTATACTGTAAGCTCACCGCATAATAATTATAGAATATGTCACAAACTGCTTTTAGAATTATTGAAGAAACAAATATTCCACTAAATGCTAAAAAAGTATTGCTAACATCAAATATTTCCAAAAATTCTAAAAAATAAATTGTTGGTTTTTGAAAATCTTCTGGCTTATTTCCCAATATTAAATCCAAAAAAGGTATAGACGAAACTATTACTATAAAACTAAATGCCAACGTAATAGTGCTAATTAATAATAATCCAACATAATCCCTGAAATTAAGATGAAATTTAGAATTTAATAAGTATTTATAATAATGTTTTAAATTTCTTATATGATTAATCATAATCCTTAATATGTGATTCTATAATGTTGAGTAATAATCAAAATAACCTTTAAATTATATATTGAAATAATTTTATAATATTAGATAAATTTACCATAAGTCACTTTTAAAAATTCATTAATGAATAAAAAAATTTTAATAAATAAATGTTTAAACCATAATCATTTAGATCACAAGATTTTGAAATTAAATCCAAATTATTCATGGAATTATTGTGAGACCTGCAAGCTAATTTTCATAAAAGTAATAAATAAAAAACACAAAATGTTTAAAAATAAACTTAAAATATTTAACAGTTTTGAAAAATCAAAATTTAGTAAGGAATTTATTTTCATTTTCAATAAAGCAAAAAATTTGACTAATCTTAATAATAAAAAGTGGTTAGATTTTGGCTGTGGTCCTGGTAATGAGTTAAATTATGTAAAATCACAAAAAATTCAATGTATTGGTTATGAGCCTAATAAAAAACTTTTAGAAAAATGTAGAAAGAAAGATTTAAAGGTTACAAATCAAATTCAAAATTTAAAAGGAAATTATGATATAATCTTTACAAGAAACACATTCAAATATGTAGATAATTTTCCAAAGATATTTTCAAAACTTTCTAAACTTTTAAAAAAAAATGGATTATTAATTTGGAGAGATAAATATTTTGACTACATGCCTTTAAAGGTTTCAATGAATGATATTAAAGAGTCTATGGTGACATCTACTTTTTTAAGAAAAGACTCTATTAACAATTACTTAAAAATCTTAAACTATGAAATAAATTTCTGCAGATTTTATCTTGATAATAGTTTTTTAATTATTGCCACAAAAAAATTAAAAAAAAAACAATCTGATTTTAAATTAAATAGCTCAAACTTACATCTATATGAAAATAA
>MDSV01105841.1_pt1 | contig 10071 bp, 12 predicted proteins | sample 810851 | NCBI WGS metagenome assembly MDSV01 (sample SAMN05326640, study PRJNA326480) | marine metagenome | isolation source: seawater | place: Atlantic Ocean: North East | collected 2012
AAAGGTAAAAATGTATCTAAAATTATTAAAGAGTTTTTAAAAATTAAGTGCCCAATAAATGAAGCTGCTCAAAAATTAAATAAATTTTTCAAAAAATATCAAATTAATCTTGTAGTAGATCAAAAATATTTTCCCATAACAAATAATAAAGTTTCAAAACTTAATATAATTTTTTCAACCTCCTTTGGAAGGCAGCTTGAATATTATACAGGAATGGTTTTTAAAATTGATATTAAATCTAATAATAAAATTAAGAATATTATTAATGGTGGTAGATATGATCAATTAATATCTGACCTTGGTTCTAAAACACAGGTTTCTGCAGTAGGAGCTGCTTTAAATTTAAATTACTAATCATGGAAAATAAAATAATTATAGGAATTCCTAGTAAAGGTAGATTAAAAAAAGATGTTTTAAAAATTTTTAAAAAGAAAAAATTGAATCTTATTTCAGAAAGAGGAGAGAGGGATTTAATTGGCTCTATCAAAGGTAAAACAAATGTAAAAATATTGTATTTACATGCAAGAGAGATTATAGAGAGACTAAGTGACAATTCTTTGGATATTGGCTTTTCAGGACTCGATTTATTTAAGGAAAGTGAAATTAATGTTCAAAAAAAAATTAATGTATATAAAAAATTAAGTTTTGGAAAAGCTGATTTAGTTGTCGCTATTCCTGATCCTTGGATTGATGTACAAACGATAGCTGATCTTGAGGAGATTGCATTTGAATTTAGAGACAAAAAGAAAAAAAGATTAAGGGTAGCAACTAAATATCCAAATTTAACGAGAGAATTTTTATTTTCAAAAGGTGTGACCCAATTCAGATTGGTTGATAGTCTTGGAGCAACTGAAGCATACCCTTTTACAGGATCAGCAGAATTAATTTGTGATATCAGTTCTACAGGTGAAACATTAAAAGCAAATAATTTAAGAGTTCTAAAAGATGGTTTAATTCTAAAGTCTCAAGCATGTATTTTAACTTCAAAAAAAAATATAAAAAAAAAGGGATTAAATAATTGGATCAAATTACTTTCTAAGTAACTTATCTTTAAAATAAATAAGAATGATTTTGATAATATCCATGTTTCTTGCTACAGCATATATACTGATTACACCCATTAAAATTAGTAAAATTTTTAAAGTTAAGATTAAATCCATATAATTTAGAAAATAACTATATTAAATTATTGATAATGTCTCTATCTGAAGCATCTATTTTTGAATAAATTTCACTTATTGCTAAAATTTTTTCAATTTCTTCCTTTAATCTTTTTTTATCATTGATAATACATTCCCAAATCTCAAATGTCTTCCAACCTTTTCTTTTATTAAGTCTTAAATTTAAAACATCTTTAATTTTGATTTTTTCGAACTTGTTAAACCAAAAAATTTGATTTGATTTAGGTAGTTTTGAATGAATACATCCATGTTGATGCCAAAAACATCCTTTAATATCTATTATAATATTTAGTGATGGTATTATGATATCTGGTGTTCCAGCAAGTGTCTTAATATGTTTCAAAAAATAAATATTTTTTTTTTCGAGTACTTTTTGCACCTTCATTTCCGGTTTTGTATTTCTAGAATTCAAAAGTTGATTGCTCCTTCTTTTTTTTAAGGTTTCTTCCATATCTTAAATCTCTATTTTTTTTTATGTGTTTTTCTAAAACCTCATCATTAATTTTTTTATTTCTCTTTTTTCTTATGAAATCCCAATTTTCATCTAATTTTTTTTTATTTTCATGGGTTGCTTTTCCAACTAAAAAATTTACTTGTTCATTTGGTTTTGCTTTATAAAGTTTCGATTTAGCATGTTCAATATATGATGCAGAAATATCTATTCCAATAAATCTTCTATTCATTTTTTTTGCAACAACACAAGTTGTTCCCGTTCCAACAAATGGATCTAAAATGATATCACCTTCAAACGAATTAAATGCCCCATATGAAAACATTCTCATTAATCTAGCGGGTAGTTTTTCAGGAAAAGGTGCTGGATGATTTTTTTTTCTGCTGATATCTTCAGGTATCATAAACCAAACTTGTTGGATTAGGTCCACCCATTCATGTTTTTTTAATTTTTCATTTTCTTTAACATTTTTAAGATATTTTTTTGACTTTCCAGGTTTTACGTAAACTTTGATAAATTCTATTGTATTATTTTCTAATAAATTTCCAGGGTAAGGATAACTTCCAAACATTAATTTGCTAGTTTGTTTTTGCCATACGTAAACACTAAATAGATTTAAGTTTGTATTTGATAAAATTTTCTCTGAAAGGTCAGAACTAATGTCTTTTAAGTGTCTTACGTCTTGTTTAATTAAAGACTGGGGTATAGGCATTAAAGGAGTATTAATTGCCATCTTTCCATTAGGTCTAAGAATTCTTGAACACTCAGAAAAAATATCTGTTAGTAAATTTAGGTAGGTTTTATAATCAGTATTAACATCTTTATCATACACAACAGCATTCCAGTATGGTGGAGAGGTAATAATCAAGTCTATACTATCATTTTCCAGATGTTTTAATTTTGTAAGAGCATTTCCTACAAGTAATTTATTAATATATTTTTCTTCCATTAATTATATTTATTTTTCATTAAGTTTTTTCCTATTTCAATATCCACTTTTCTATTATTAACATCAAAGGTAAAAATAATTTCATCACCAATTTTTATTTTATCTTTAAATATATCGTTTGCTAACCTGCTTATATATTTTTGGTTGTTTACATTAATTTTATGATTCATGCCTTTTACAGAATAATCTCCTCTTAAAATATCATAAATAGAATTTTCCACTTTAAAGTTTTGTCTATCTCTTGTGGTTGAGTTAATCTCAAAGCCTACCCATATACTCCCATCGGAATTATGATCATAATCTGAAATTATCTTTTCCCCTTTCAATTTTTTATTTTTTTCATAAAATTCATCTTTTTCTCCAGGATAAAATTTTGTTCCCACTAGTGCATAACATCTAGGTCTAACTTTAATAATTACAGGAGTCTGATAAGCTGCATAAATATTTGCAGTTGCAACTGGAACATCTAGATCTAGTAATTTAGAAACTAAATTTCTATAAGTTAGTAATTTATCATTTTTAAAACAACTAATTATTTTTTGATCTATATCAGCTAAAACTTTTATACTTGAATTATAAAAATGAGCAGAAATCATATTTTTTGGAACTATCAAATCAGCATCATTTTCAGTCGCTGCTAATTCGTTTTTACAATATAAAATTATCGCTTCTAAATTAGGAGTATTGATTCTTGAATTTCTTTTTAAAGCATCAGATATTTGAAACTTATTTACTCTTGAATTTACATTAAATATTTTTTGTAATAAATTGTATAATCTGTTTCTCGATTTATCATTGTCGTAAATCCAAGTATTATTTACTATTGTTAAATCTGATCTAATACTAAGAAAATCTACTAATTGTGCTGGACTCAACTTAAATTTTTTTGCAACAAAATTAACATTTAAAATTCCGAAGGTGTTAATATTTCTTGACTCAAAAAATCTTAATATTTTTTTATATGAAGGGTTTATTTTGCTATCTATAATTTGTTTGTTTTCATACATTAAATGATTATCTAATTTTGCATAATGTTTAACCAAAGAAAGGATCGTTGCAGATGTAAATCTTCTTTTTACTAATTTTTTATTTAATAATAATTTTTCAAAAGATGTTGTTTTTATAGGAATGTTTTGTTTTAAAAGCTCATTTATTTTTAGTAAAATCCTTAAACCTGTAATACTTTTTTTTTCAACTTTTCTTAAATATTTTTGTGTTATTTGTCTAACCCTCTCTCTTGTAATTCCAAATTTATCACCAGAAACTTGTAATGTTTTAATGCCTGAACCATCTAATCCGTAATGATAATCTATTATATTTTGTTGTTTTTCGCTTAGCCCTATTTTTTTGTTAAAAATTCTAATTTCATCATCTAAAAATTCTAATTTATGAAATTCACTTTTATGATCTTCACTCATTTTATTTGCTAATAATTTGGAATATTTATCTCGATATAATGATCTAGCATCATCCCAATCTTTTATGATCATACCAAATGGAAGACTGATAAATTTATTTAAAATTTTAAAAATTCTATCGACAGATTTGACACCCAAATTATGATTTTTTAATAAGTTGGTTTTATCGTTTTGGTGTAAGTCACCAAGATAATTAAGTTCTAAATTTTTACATACATTAAGAATTCTAACATTGTCAAAAGTTAAATCGATTTTTCTAAAAAAATTAATTTTATCATCATTTGATAAATCCTTAAATAATTTTGAAGACTCATTGTTTAAAATGGATTGCTCTCCAATTATTGAGTCTTCGACATTTGTATTCATCGTAATCTTAGCATCTTGTACAAATTCCTCTTCAAAACTATTAATGGTAATTTTAGACTCAATTTTACTTATAAAAAACTTAAGATTTGTATAATTTTTTCTATTCAATTCATGAATTTGTTCTTTTAATTCTCGAATAGATCTTTCACCCATTCCTTGCATTTTTTTTAAATTATCTTCTTCCCATATTAAAAGGTCTTTAAGAAATATTATTTGTTCATTTTTAAGAGTATTTAAAGTCCTTCCAGATAAAAAAAATAAATCTTCAATTTTTCTGTCCAATAAAATTTTCTCTTTTTCATCAGTATTTAGATTGGATGTAATTTTTGACAAAAAATTAATTTTAAAATTATCATTCGATTTTTTTATTTCATTTTTTACAAGAGGTTTTTGAGTTTTTTTTGGTAAGCTACCATAATATTCAATAAATCTCTCTTGTGTATCGAGATCTTTGTCAAAATTACTGATTTTTGGAATTTTTAATATTTTTTGAACTTCGTTATATTCATTTTTTTTTAAATAAAGAATTTTTTCATCTTCAATTTCAGATATATCGGTGTAAGTACTTTTTCCAAAAAAACTTAAACTATATGATGCATACCCACTAATCAGATTAAAGATATCAGAATTATTAATTCTCTCTAAGATTTGTTTTTTATTTTCATCATTTAATTTTCTCCATTCAATTATTTGTTTCAATATTAAATCAATTTCATTATGATTATGTGCTCTACACACAAATAATTTATATTCCGTCATATCTATAGACTGATTATCTATTTTTGTTAACAATTCTAAAAGAAATACAAAAGGTTTAATTTGCATATTTTTATAAGAATTTGATTTAATAAGAGGATTATTTAATTGATATTTTATTAATTGATCTGTCTTTATTTTGTATAAATGATCATTATCATATTGATCCAAAAATTTATGACCTGCCTCAGTAATTTGTAATTTTTCATTTTCATCGATATAACATAAACCCAAAAGTTCAAAAACTTTTTTTATTCCTCTGGCGTTTGCAGATGCATCTTGTGATGATCTTGTAGGTATTAAAATTTTTTCTTTTATTAAAATATCAGAATATTCTTTTTGATTCTTGAACCAATTTTTATTCTTATAAACTTGTAGATATCTAAATAGCAAGTATAGATTTCCAATATCATTTACTGATCTTTTAAAGGCATACCAAAAACCTTTTCTATTAGTGTAATTTGCAAAAAAAAAATTATCTATATAATCTAATTTAGTCATTAAAAATGTTGAGTGCAGTCATTTTTCTCAACAGTGTATCAACTCGTTCTTGCATTTCAATAACCCCATCAGAAAGAGAGTCATCTAGCATATTTGATGATCCTTTTTGTGTTGTTATAGCAGCAGCATATTCAAATAAGGCTGCTTCCCATGCAGGACGCATATATTTAGTTGATGTTCTATCTCCTGCCATCTCTTCTATTTTTTTCAGAAAAGGATGATCTAAATTTACAATAATTGTTCTTGTATCATCTTCATATTTCGCTCTGTAATCTGAACTTCCTAGATGATCAAAAGATATATTAAAACCTCCTCCAGATTTTCTTTTTCTAGATTTTTTTTCAGTTCCTTTATTCTTTGTTTCCTCATCGGTTTTTTCCAATACACCACCTTCTTTTCCTCTCCCATCTCCTTCACCTCCTTCACCATCTCCTCTACCTTCATGAATTCCTGCATTTCCGTCTCCTTCAACAAGATTTGTGTTGAAATCTTTTCCAACTACAATTTTTGCCTCTCCTAACGCTGGAAGATCCTGATCTTTTTCATCTATAGTTCCCTTGGCTTTTGCTGCTCTTTTTTGAAAATCTAGCTCTTGTTCTTTAAAATCACTATTAAAAAAATCCTTCATTTTTTCAGCTTCCTTTTGAAGAGCCTCTTCTTTTTCTTTATCTCTTTTGGCATTAGCTTCCTTTTCAAGTCTCTTTCTAACTTTATCAACTTCTATAAGAACAAATTCTTGAAATTTTTTTGCAAGCTCGTTATCAAGATTTAATTCCTCTCTTCTGCTGCTATCAAAAATAGGTGGATCTTGATCCTCATCTATTAGTTTATCACACGAACATTCTCCAAAAATGAATTCATTATATCTTGCTGAAGGATTATTTATGAAGGCTTTATAAATTCCCTTAGCAAAAACTTTTATACCTCGTTCATCAGCATTTAATTTTTTACTTGCAATCTTTATTGATAATTTTGCATCACCTATAATATTTTTTAAATCCCCTTCAGTTTTGACTATTATCTCTTCACTAAAAGGAATTTCCTTCTTTTCAATTTCTTCTTCTTGTAAAAAAAGTTTTATTTTATGTTTGTATACTGTTTCTGTAAGAGTTTTTGATTGTAAAAATTCTTTAATACTATTAATTTTAATTGGTCTTTTTAATCTAAAATCTAGAATGTCTACTATAGTTCCACTTTTTTCAGCTGTATCTTCATTTTCCTTTATCCATCGAGCTTTTACAACTTTTTCAGATATCTTAGCATCACAATCTGATCTCCTTATTTCAAACTCAGTTAATTTATTATCTCTTACAGTTCTGACTCTCAAAATTTTTCCAATACCAAGTGCTGCAACTTTTCCAGTTCCATACTCTCCTCTTCCAAAATCGCCCTTTGCTCTTTCTTGATTCTCCTGTCCTAAAACTAGAAACCTTTCATTTATTTCTTTTACATTCATACCTCTTGAATTATCTTTAATTCTTATTGATTTATTTTCTTGATCCACAAATATCTCAACTGTTGGGTCATGATCTGTGTATTGCCAACTATTTTTAACGTATTCTCCAACTGCTTTTCCTTCATTAGAAAATCTTTTTGTTTCCTCTAATAACATTCTGCCTGCATGCACTGTCATTCCAGATTTAAGCTTAATTGTCATTATCACCTCCTGTAGTTTGACTTTCTGCAACTTGATCTATAATTTTTTTAAATTTTTTGTCAGAAACAAATAAATTCTTTATTTTCTGAATTTTTTCATCTTTTTGATTATTTTTCATATAATCATTAAGTCTAAAAAAGTCGTTATATTCCCTTGATGAAATTTGTGATATCTTATTCTCTAAAGCTTTTTTGTAGGCCTTCGAAGATTGTAGTCTTATTTTTGTGTTATCAAAAATTTCTTTTGAAACTGGAATTCTTATTTTACTTTGATCAAAACTCTTAACTTTACTTATATTTTTTTTTGCAAATTGGATACCTTCCTCAGTGAGTAAATAGCTATCAGTATTCTTTTCTTTGGCCATCTGGCGGATGTAACCTTTTTTTCTTGCATTTGATAGTGCATCCCAAGCGTTGCTATCGCTAATCATATTAGGGTCAGTTTTCCATCTAAAACGTCCATGGGCTATTTCATCAGCTTTTTTAGCAATAGTTTCTATATCAAATGTACCAATTCCAGATCCGAGTATATAAACTGCTATAGTAACTATCTCTTGATTTGAAAATTTATTATTTTTCATTTTATTTAAAAAAGATATCGTTATTTCTATTTCTTTTATTTTTTGCTCTATTGAAGCTGTTCTTAACTTCTCTAATAGCCTCGTCTAATTTCTTAAATATTAAGTTTTTTTCTTTTTCTTCGTATCCGTAGTATCTTTGATTTGCTATATTATTTAATAGTTTAATTGATTTTACAGCATTGGATAATCTTCTGTTTCCATGTTTTAAAAAGTTATCTCTTTTTTGTTTATCTGTTAAAGCCATACATGTAAAATAATCATTTAATTGAAGAAGTCAAGTGGTTTTTTAAATACTATTTAAAATGACAATTAATGTGAGAATTCATTTGACACACTAGTAAACATTATGCTAATAAGCATTAAATTTATTAATTGTTAGTTTATGAGTGGTTTCATCAATTAATAAAATAATAACTGGCATTCTTTGTCTTTCTTTCTGGTCAGTTATTTAGCACACGCCTTGGTGGTATTCCTTTCCCACCAAGGCTTAAAAAAGAAAAAGAATATGGAAGTATATGATATGAAAACTTTAGAAACTGATATTTTAGAGCTTAATGATAATATCGATCAAAGCGAATTATCTTCTCAAGCAATAAATAGATACATAGAGATTTCAACGCATTACATAAATATGGAAAAAATTCAAAAAGCTAGAAAAATATTAATTTCAATAGGTTTTACCAAAAAAAGTGTAGAAAAATATATTATACGAACAATTCAGGATGCAGAAATACACATATCTGAAGACTTTAAACTATTGATGAAGGGAAAAGTTTCAAAAAGATATTTAAATTAATGAATAAAAAAAATGTTTAGTTTTATATGGCAATTTTTAAGTGGAATGATTTTATTTGTTATATTGGTTTTTGGATTGTTTTATTTAACAAAAATATTTTTAGGATTTTAGTCATGAAAATTCGATATGCTCAAATGGCGAAACAGTTAGACGCGACAAGTAAAACTTGTTTCACTACGGTGAGTACCAGTGCAAATCTGGTTTTGGGCACCATAGATGACTATATCTTGTGGGAAGGGATAGTTCCCCTTCCTGCAAAAAGGAGCTTTTATGAATAATTTTTTTAAAGAAAAATTAAAAAATAGATTGATGTATTGTTTAAATTGGAAAAAAGATACAGAACTATATCTAAAATATAAAAATCTTACAGATACTGTAAATAGAAAATATTACGAAAAAAAACCTATATTAAAACTTTTTTTAAATATTTATTTTCTACCAATAAATGTGCTAAAATTTTTGCATCTTTTAAGAATTTCAAGAGATTTAGAAAAGAACAACATAGAGATAAGTTACATATATAATCAACTAGATAAAGAAGAAAACAATTATGAAAAAGAATAACATTATCATTTTTTCTAAACATTTTATAAAAAAAAGAATAATTGAAGAGGGAAGAACATATATAAATGAATTAGTTGGAGAATGTTGTGAGTGTAGTGGGGAAGGTTTTATTTATGAAAGTGATATAGAGATAGTTTGTATCTGTTGTGATGGAACTGGTGTAATCTACTATGATAAGAAAAAATTAAATTGAAATATAAAAATAGGAGTATAACGTAGAGAATCATGGATATAATAATAGCAGGATTAATAATACTTGTTTTATTTGTAAATATAGCTTTATTTTTAAAGTTCAAAAGCAAACCTGATGTGGAGGATAATAAAGATCAAGAAGTCCTTAAAATTAAGGACGACATTAATAGTCTTAAAAATTCATTAGGTGATTCATTCAATAGTATGAGTAAAGAAGTCGCTAAAGATATGACAGTAGCCTTAACTAAAGTGGATGAAAAAGTTGGAAACTTTAATCAACAAGTACAATTACTAAATCAAAGCCAAGAGGGTATTACCAAAATTTTAGCAGGGGTTAAAAAATATGGAACTCTTGCAGAGTTTTCTTTGGACTCGCTTATCTCAGACTTATTGCCAGCATCACAATTTCAGACCAATGTTAAGATGAAAGAAGATACTAGTGAAAATGTAGAATTTGCAATTAAACTTCAAGGAGATATTTTTGTTCCAGTAGACTCCCATTTTCCAGTTGAAAAATTTAAAGCAATCACAGATGCTTATGATGCAGATGATAAAAAAGCTGTTGCTGATGCTAGAATAAAATTAGCAAGTGCATTTAAGGCTAAAGCAAAAAGTGTTATGGAAAAATATATTGTTCCACCTAAGACAACTGATTTTGCA
>MDSV01217879.1_pt1 | contig 10071 bp, 8 predicted proteins | sample 810851 | NCBI WGS metagenome assembly MDSV01 (sample SAMN05326640, study PRJNA326480) | marine metagenome | isolation source: seawater | place: Atlantic Ocean: North East | collected 2012
AATTATGATCTCAGCGCGGGGTGGAGCAGTTTGGTAGCTCGTCGGGCTCATAACCCGAAGGTCGCAGGTTCAAATCCTGCCCCCGCCACACAAAAATCTCAAATGATTGGGGGCCTTCCCAACTTGCTCATTCTTGCTACTGTTTTCCAAGAAATAGGTGATCGTTTTAGGGGAGAAGAGGAGAGACCTGAAATAAATCCCTTGAACATAGCAAGCAAAGCTTTAGAAGAATTCAAGTTTCTCACAATTGTAATCCCCAGCCAAGTAAGAATATAAATGGGGATCAAAACAAGTGGTAAATTGGCTTTGGCTATCCAAATACGATTCCGAAAAGTTAAATAAATAGCTTCGTTGTGCCTAGTTGGTTCTGTCCGAGGGTGTGCTACCAGAAGGTCAGCAGCATAATATATTTTCCACCCTGCGTTAAGAATTCTCCAAGATAAGTCAGTTTCCTCCATACTGTAAAAGAGATCTCCGGAATAACCATAAACTTGATCCCAAGCTGATTTCCGAGCCACACTAGCACCACCTAAAAAGCTAGTAGTCTCTCCAGAAATATCTACTGACTTTGAGCCTAATCGTGGGATATGTCGCCTTGCAGTCGAACCACTTTCGTCGATGATACGAAGACTAGTTATAGCTATCGATTTATCTGCATTAAATATTTCCTGGACCTTATTAAGCAAATCGGTATCCAATAAACGCGCGTCATCATCCAGAAAGAGAATAACACGACCGCTGGCTTTCAAAGCCCCTAAATTACGTCCGGAAGGTATACCAACATTGATATCCGAGTGGATATGCATTTCTGCATCTATTGATTGGTCAGGAGAAATGCCATTCCACACGATAATAATTTCAACGTTTACGCTTTCCTGACTCCTTATTGAATTGATCGACTCTTTTAGGGCTTTAGGCCTGTCTCCCATTGTTAAAATAACTGCCGACACATCAAACTTCATGATCTCATTGTACATCAGCAGAAATTTTGCTGAGAAACACCCTAAGATACCAAGATGAGTGATTTACCATCTATTGAACAACTAAGGCATATAACGCAACCTTCATCCGTTATTGACCGACCTAACGGTGAGCACTGGATGGGAAGACTATATTTCAGAAAGATTTCTCCCTACTTCACACGGGAAGCGCTTCGTATCGGTCTATCTGCCAATCAGGTCACCTATATAATGATTTTCTTTGGACTATTAGGTGCTTGGGCTTTCGCTTTGGACGGCTCTCTTGCTCTCCTCGGCTTTGTTGGTATCCAGATGTACCTATTGCTTGACTGTGTCGATGGCGAAGTTGCACGGTTTAAGAAAACCGAGGGAGCTAAGGGAGTTTATCTTGATAGGTGGGGTCATTATGTTGTTGAAGGTTCGATAATCATTGCATTTGGCTTAAGAGCATCGGAATCCTCCATCAATGGCTATCTCATCTTGGGACTACTGGGATCTATACTTGCACTGCTCTCTAAAATAGAGACAGATTTAGTTGACTCAGCAAGGCATCAAGCGGGGTACGGGGTAATGCCTGAAAAAGCAATAAAAATGAAATCTAAACCCTTAGCAAACTTAAGAAAAATCATCCAGTATCTGCCGTTTCATAGAGTTCTGCACGCAGCGGAGGTCTCGATAATAGGATCAATTGCCATAATTATTCAAGCGGTTACAGGAAATAATATCTTTTCTGAGATCATCACCGTTTGGCTATTCATCACAGCAGCAGTAGTTGCTCCATTGCATTTGGTCAGCATACTAAATTCTTCAAGACTCATTTCTGAGTAAATAATTTTGCTTCACGAACAATTCGGGCAAGTAGCTTGATAAAAAGCAATGAAACTATTACAACCATAAACATTCGTGAAATTGAAAAGGCAATTACAAGAACGAGTACTCTGCCTTCCCACCCAATGACAGTCGTTGAGGCAGATTTGGTTGGAGTTGCATTATTATAAGTCTGATTTAATTGGATTTGTGTTGAATTAGAAAGTCTAATCATAGAAGTAATACAGAAGGCACTGAAGATAATCCAGTGGTGATCTATCTCTGATCGAGATAGCAAGCTGGCTAGAATCGCGAACTCACTAACTATTGAACAAATTGGACTAACCCACTCAAGTTTGCCTTTGGGGGAATTTGCGCCACAGGCTCCAATGATGACAATAGCTAAAAGCCAAAATAGAATACTGTCAAAAAAGAGCAATGGCGTCATAAAAATTTGTATAAGTAAGAGACTGATTCCATTTACCCTAGAAATGGAATCGCTGATCAAGGTCATCAATCTTCCATGATTCTTCAGAACTAGCGAGCCATGAACTGCTGAGCAAGCACCGCTACGTAATCGACCGGTTATCTGGTAAACGAAAGCAACCGTATTCCAAGTCAACAATACCCACAACACAGTTCGGCTATTACTGAACAAAGCACAGAGCGTTATTAATCCCATTCGATTGCCATATGGCAGGGTAAAGAAATTCTTAGCTCTATATTCAAATGAAACAAAGCCAAGTGCAGGCAATTCAGTGAGACAATTTTTAAGGCTAGTCGGGCACCTATGAAGTTCATAGGATTGATTTACCTGCGCACGCAATGACATGGTTATCAATACAAAGGACGCTATTAACCAGGACCATTTATCCTCATTAGAAGCTCCGATAGCTAAACCGGCGACCAAGACCACCTCTTTAATTCGATCTGATGTGAGATCTAACCATTCTCCTAAATCTGTAAAGCGACCCGTTAATCGAGCAAGCTGGCCATCAACGCAATCAGCTGCGAAAGAAAGAAATACCAAGACAGCACCCAAGATATCCAACCATTGCATACTTAAGGAGAAACATGCCGCTGCGGATAAGGCTAATAGAAACGAGAAAACAGTAACTTGGTTTGGAGTGACTCTTGTCTTAGAAAGTGCTGAAGCGACATACTTAGTCCACGGACTGATTGCTACCTCGGTCCAGAAATTATCACCTACTTTTACGCATGAGTTACGTAATTTTCTTTCTTCTTCAGCTCGCGATGGGATTTTAAGATCAGCTGATTTAAAAGGCTTATCGTGTGTATATCGGATAGCTTCGAACCCTTTACAATCAATGCTCCTGATGTTGTTTGTGCGAATTAGATAATCAATTATTTGATAAAAGCCACTTCGGTAAACGTCGTTTGAGTCCGAATCGTCACTTGATGTCAAGAATGCTTCTAAGTTCGCTTGATCCTCAAGAGCAATAACCGCAACTCCACCCGAAATCGAATTTCCTTTATATTTGACGAACTGTGCACTATCCGTTGCAAGTATTTCCCCCCCTCCAACTAGCCAATCAGATGCGAATCCATCTTTTGGTCTAAATGTAAGAGCTCTTGTTTTGCGGTTAATAGACTTTTCAATTAGTTGCAAGGTCCCCCAAGTAGGAAGGTTGTCAGCAGAAATTAAAAGCAGATCATCATCCATAGATTTCACGAGGTCCAAGAGTTGCTTCTTTTGAGAAAGCATAGATTTCCTCATTACAGTAAGTTCTGAAGAGCTAGAGGGGAGTATCGACGTTAGGTAATTGGTGTACTCCTCAGAAACTCTAGTTTCGTAAACAGGGAATAAGATAGCTTTCAAAATTTAGAGCCTTTCCAGCATTGTCTAGCTTAAATTAGATTCCGGTGTTCTTATCGGCATCAAATTATTCTTCCACTCTTTGTGACTGAATATCAGATATGATGCGAATGAATATACAAACCTCGAAGATTTTTTATTTTGTTCTTTCCTATTTGATTGGAGATTGATGACTACAGCGGTGCTGTTGGCAGCGGGAAGTGGAGAGAGATTTTCACGCGAAGTCCCAAAGCAACTTCTAAAAGTCGCTGGAGTTACGGTTCTTGAACATTCTCTAAAGGCATTTCAATCACATGAAATGATTGACCAAATAATAGTAGTGACTAGGTCTGATCTAATTAAAGATGTTAGGAGAATTATAGGTAATAAGTATTCTAAAGTGACCAAGGTTGTTCAGGGAGGCGAGACAAGATCTGATTCAAGTCTCGCAGCTATAAAAGCCATAGAAAGAGACGATTCAGAAAAGGTACTTCTTCACGATGCTGTACGACCTCTCATAACTCACGAAATCATCACTGAATCTATTCATGCTCTGGATGATTACGATGCTATAGATGTTGCAATCCCGGCTTCCGATACGATAATTGAAACTTCTGGTGGAGTTATTACTTCTATTCCAAATAGAGAAAATCTTCGGAGAGGACAAACACCGCAGGGTTTTCGACTAGGTGTCCTAAGAAAGGCCTACAGTCTGTTAGAAGATGATGGTACTTTAAGTCCAACCGATGATTGTGGCGTTGTTTTGCATTACCTTCCCGAAGTTCTAATAGGAGTTGTTCAAGGTTCTGAGACAAATATAAAGCTTACTTATCCAATAGATTCGTATCTTGCAGACCGGTTGTTTCAATTGCGAAGTGGTCAAGCAGAGATTCAGAACGACACGAATTTAGAAGAATTCTTTAATGGCAAACGAATAGTAATTTTCGGCGGTTCTTACGGCATTGGAGCCTCAATATCAGAAATAGCGAAATCTTTAGGAGCCCACGTAGCAACTTTTAGTCGGTCAGAGACTGAAACCAATGTAAAAGACTCCTCTGATGTTGAACGTGCTCTTGAAGAGGCCCATGGCAGATATGGGACTATAGATTTCGTAATCAATACAGCAGGACTTTTAAAAATCTCAAGAATTGATTTTTTAACAGATGCTGATGTTGAAGATTTAATCGGTGTAAATTATTTAGGCGCTGTGAATGTCGCAAGAGCCTCTTTTAAATATTTAAAAGAATCAAATGGCGGTCTCCTACTGTTCACCAGTAGTTCCTACACAAGAGGAAGAGCTGAATATAGTCTCTATTCATCCTCTAAAGCAGCAGTCGTGAATTTAGTTCAGGCATTAAGTGAAGAATGGATCGAACATGGCATCAATATCAATTGCGTAAATCCGGAGAGAACACAAACACCAATGAGAACTGAAAACTTTGGGATAGAGGACCCTAGTACCCTGCTTGATGCTGAAACTGTCGCAGAAGCATCTCTTAATATTCTTTACTCTGACCTTACAGGATGTATCTATGACGTTAGAAGGTAGTCCTACGACTCATAGAGGTTAATTTGAGATTTCCCTGAGCATCTCAAAAAATTTAGAATCGGGATTTGGGGAGGACTCTTCAAATATGTATTTGCTCGTTTCAAGCCTCTTTAGTTGTTTAGTGTCATCTCGAAATGCCGGAAGCATTATTGAGTTGAAATCGGAAGCGCTGGTAATAATGTGAGAACCTCGGGTAGTTGGGTAGTCACTTCGGAGTCTGCTTTCTTCGACACCTTTTGTATCAAAGATAAATGAGAGTTTGTTGGTGTACAGAAAATCTCCTAAAACTGAGGAGATATCGCATATCAAACAATCAGCTTTATCATAAAGTTCTGATATTGAGACATTACTTTCAACCCCGTGAAATTCATGCATTTGTTCTCCGAGCCTTTGTTGGTTTAAATTCAAGCCCTTAACAAGGGACTCCATTTGCTCAATAGTTTGGATAAAAGACTTATCGTTACTGCCAGTAAGTGGGTGGAGCTTAATGATGATTTTTATTTCGGGACATTGCGAAGCTAAGAATTCTAATAAGTCATTCCCAAACTTATTTACTGATGAGTAATTATTTAATTGATCAGGGCTCTCCCATGTAGGGGCATAAAGAATTGTTTTAATAGGTATGTTACCTTTGCTCCTTTTCAGGTTCTTTAGTTGTGGCCTGCCTACTTTTTTAAATTGATCTGGGTGTATGTGTATCCCGGCTTTGCTGAACCGTTCTACAGCGGCTTGTCCTGCAACTGCGATTATGTCGTAAGACCGCATTTGTTTGGCAGCGCTGGCAAGCTTGTCACTTTCACCATGGCCTAGTTGAATATGTGTCAAATCTCTTAATCTTAAAAAATGGGAATTTTTCATACCGGGGTTCACATACATGATTCCTTTGACTGAATCAGAAACTGTTTGCTCGAGATCCTGTAAATTCCTGATATACAAGATTGGAATGTTTGGATGAATCTCACGTAACACCAAAAATATTTCTAACTCTCTAGTAATTACTGCATGAGGGTGGCCACTTTCTTCCATAGAAGGGAGCCATTGCTCTATTTGGTAAAGGTGGTTGCGAGATTCGGCGCTAAAATGAAATAGAAAGACGGGGTTACGCTCCTTTAATAGTTCAAAGGTCTCGTTTGCTCCTTGACTTAAATTAAATCGGCTGATCCCTATCAGAAAGCTTGTAAGGACAAGTGTCGTGAACCAACCTAGAGTTAAATTTACCCAAAGCAAAGAATCTAAGGCAGACGAGGAATTCCAAAAGAGGATTACATAGAGACTCAATTCTGAGACTTTTGAGTTCACAAAGATCTTTTTTGCAAGATTTCTTATTGCAGGATTGGAAGGGTTAAATATGTTTCCTAACCTTGCAATCCTAAAGTCAAACAAGTTTGAGAGCACTTTCCAATCTAGAACTTTCCTACATAGGGAAGGGAGCCAATAATAACTGATCAACATGGTCCCCATTAAGTAAATAGCTAGCTCTATAGTGTTGCTCCCAACAGTAAATATCGTTTCAAGTAGAAGTAAAAAACACGCTTGCCTAATAAGAAACTGGTGAGTTTGATGCTTCTTGAGTATATTTCGTATCAGTGAGTCTAGAAGTTTAGATTTTCCAGCTGAAAAAAAATTATTCAGCACAAATGAAGCGAGGAAATTTAACATAAGCATAATTGCGCTGGTTAAAATATCTTCGACAATAAGAGAAATGAAGAAAATACCTATTGATAATGGATAAATTATTGCAGTTGCAGTAACTAAAATTTTCATAAATTCTTTTCTGGGAGTGATTTAACTCATTTTGGATGGCAGCAACACATTCCCGTTTGACTTTAGGTATCTGAAGCTATAACTGATCTAACTAGTGCTCTGTTGCTCATACAAATCAAGTACTTCCTTTACCTCCCCATCCATTTTCAATAGCCCCTTTTCAATCCAAATAGCCCTGCTGCATGTTTTTCTAATCTCGCTTAGGTTATGGGTAACCATGATGATTGTTTTTGCATCACTTTGCATCTCTCGAATTCTATTTAGGCTCTTTTTTCTAAACTCTGCATCGCCCACGGCTAATGCTTCATCAATCAGTAGGATTTCTGGTGTTTTGATAGTGGCGATTGAGAATGCTAATCGTGATCTCATTCCGCTGGAGTATGTCCGCATTGGTCTATCTAAAGCTTCTCCGAGTTCGGTGAATTCCTGTATCTGACCCTTATAACTATTTATTTCGCTCATCTTCAGGCCCATTGCCAATCCGCCAATCTCAATATTTCTATCACCCGAGAGTTCGGGCTTTAAAGCAGCATTGACTCCCAATAACGCAGGCTGTGACTTAACTAGGACGGAGCCATTTGAAGGAGGAAGCAAACCAGCGATTACGCTAAGCAACGTACTTTTCCCTGACCCATTTGAACCAATTATGCCAAGGACTTCTCCTTCATAAATGGTATTTGATATTCCTTTCAAAGCGTGCACTAACTTTGAATCTCTTCCCTTAAATCGCTGAGCAGCTAGCCTTCTGAGGGTCAAATGCTTGTCTGCGAAGACCTCGTAATCAACAAATACATCATCTAGATGAATAGCTATTTCAGGCTCCATAAGAAGCTTCACCTTTTCTGAACCAAAATAATCCAAAATAGAACAGACAAATTGTCCATGATGCCAATCCGAATAGTTCAACCGCAGAAATACTTCCACCTAAAATAGCCCATCGGTAAAGTTCTAGAATATTAAACATTGGATTGAGAACAAATAAATTTCGCATAAGTTCATTTGTTACATACGCATCAACGGAGAATAGAACTCCTGAACCATAGAACAGAAGCCGGAACACGAAGGGCAGAATATTCTTTACATCTCCGTATCGGGCTGATGCTCGCGCAGCAATTAGTGTTGCTCCACAGTTAAAAATAAATTGCACAAGTATCAAGGCAGGGATAACGACCCAACTCAATTTCGGATTTGCTCCAGTAGCAATGCATGTCACAAACATGACAGCTAATCCCGGAAGGAAAGCAAGAAACTCGGTTGATACTGAGGTAATCGGAAGGAGGGCTCGAGGAAAATTTATCGAGCGGATAAGCGTGCGGTTTTTCACAATACTTTGTGAACCTGTGATAATTGATTTTTGGCTAAATGTAAAGACAAATACTCCTATAGCTACGAATGCAACGAAGTTTGATACACCTCTGTCAACTTTCAGGATCACTCCAAAAATTAATGCATAAACGACAATTGAAAGAATAGGATTTAGTAGGTGCCAAACGTTACCTAATACAGTTTCCATTTGTTGGGATCGCAATTCATGTTTTGGGACTTGATAGAGGTACTCTCGCCTTTCCCAGATTTTCCTGATGTAATCCAGCAATGACCCATGATGACCTGGTTTGATAAGGCCATCATCGCGTGTTTCGTTCCCTTTAGCTTTCATATGAGCATTCACAATTAATCTCCAAAAAAAGCATATCAGTCCTCTGACTTTCCTCAATGAACAGTTAAAGCTAATGATACGATTGGATGAATTGGGGGCACGTCAGTGACTTCGATCTATACTTAGCTATCGCAACATGCAATTTAGGGTTGAATTGGATGGGTATAAGCAGGAGGAAGTGTGCAATTAACCCGTCCCAGCTCAGGAGATGTCATTGCAGGTATTTCAGTGGCATTGCTAGCGCTTCCACAAGGTTTAGCCTACGCAGAACTCGCAGGCATGCCAGCAAAGTATGGATTATTTGCCGCTGCGCTACCATCTTTGTTTGCCGCAGTGTTTGCTTCCTCTCCATATCTGCAGACGGGGCCAGTGGCATTAACGGCTTTATTGACTTATGGCGCTCTCCAAGGGTTAAGCGAGCCCTTTTCCAAAGAATTCATCGAGTTAGCAGCCCTATTAGCTCTACTTGTTGGAGTTATCCGCCTTCTGCTTGGCGCATTTCGATTGGGAAAGATAACTAACTTCTTGACGGATTCAGTTATTCTTGGATTCACCAATGGCGCTGCCGTTTTGATCGTGTTCTCACAGCTTCCAAAGTCCCTCGGTGTTGATGATGCTGAGGGTGGAGTACTCAAGGCTGGTTGGGAAGCGTTGGTGCATCCCGGCCTATGGCAATTCGGTGCAATTCTATTCTCATTGGCAACTATCGTTGTGATCTTTGGTGGACGGTTTTTGCATAGATTATTTCCTGGTGTGCTCGTTGCTGTAATTGTGGGAATTATCGTAAGCGTAGTAATTAATTATCAAGGCTCTGTTGTAGGTGAGTTAAATGGAGGCTTTGTATCTCTAAAATTTCAATTTGATTGGTCGTCATTCTTTGATTTACTCCTACCTGCAGGAGTAATAGCAATAGTGGGGTTTGCGGAACCTACAGCAATTGCTCGCACATTCTCGAAAGAGGATGGCTCTATATGGGACCCCAATAAAGAATTTGTAAGTCAAGGCATAGCTAATTTAGTGTCCGCTTTTTCAAATGCGTTTCCAGTTGGGGGTTCGTTTGGAAGAAGTTCATTAAATAAATTTGCCGGAGCAGAAACACCATGGGCCGGAGCAATAACAGGAGCTTTCGTCTTAGCCGTGCTCCCATTGACCTCCTTGCTTTCTGAGTTACCGAGTGCAATCTTAGGGGCGACAGTAATAGGAGCAGTGGTCAGATTAATTAAGCCCAAGGAGTTCTTTACTTTAAGCGTGGAAAAACCAGATCAGGCTATAATTGCAATCGGAACCTTTGTTGCTACATTAATCACTGCTCCAAGAGTAGATAGAGGTGTGGTATTAGGACTCCTTTTATCATTTGTTGGCTACATAGTTCGTCGATCTAGGAATAGAAAAATCCTTAAAAAATAAGGATGAGCCACCGGTCTCCCGCTGACTCATCCTGTGGTCGGGACCGGCGTCGATCCGGTGACCTACCGCTTTTCAGGCGGCCGCTCTGCCAACTGAGCTACCCGACCCCCAC
>MDSV01223553.1_pt1 | contig 10071 bp, 10 predicted proteins | sample 810851 | NCBI WGS metagenome assembly MDSV01 (sample SAMN05326640, study PRJNA326480) | marine metagenome | isolation source: seawater | place: Atlantic Ocean: North East | collected 2012
TATTAAAAAAATAAAGAATGAAATTAAAGAAATAGCCCGCTTATCTATTGCATTTGGCAAAACCTTAAAAAATAAAAAAATAACTTTAAAATCAAATATAAAATCATTAAATATTAAAGCTGGTAATTATAGACTTCAAGAAATTCTATATGATTATATAATTAAGTTTTATTACAGTAAATCAAGTAATTTAACAAGAAGCTCTCTACAACTTTTTGATTGGTTTATGCCTTCATTTTATCACCAAACATCTAGCAAAGATCTGAAAAAAATTTTGAAGGTTAACAAATTCAAAATCATTAAACATATTGAAAAAACGAATGGTCACTTTGTTATATGTAAAAAAATATAGAAAAGTTTATTTTTTTTAATTACTAGATTTTTGATTATAAATTTTTCTGTATTGAGGGGCGGAATTAATATTTTTGTTATCAAAGCTTGTTATATATCCAGATTCTCTATGTTTGATATCAGACGCATCATCATAACGTAAAATTGCACTAATTCTAACATTGCTTGAAATTTTTGGATAATAGCTTCTATGAACTAACAAACTATGAAAAACTATAAATTCACCTTTTTTTAAATCAATAATAATTCTTTTTCCCTTAGGAGTATCATTATCATCTATAATTAAATTATTGCTTGTTAATGAATCTTGTCCCACTTTAGATTTATTTTTTAATACTCCGTAGTTATGAGATTTTTCTATAATTTCTATTGATCCTTTTTTTTCATTTACATCAGAGCAAGGTATCCAAAAAGTTGTTGAGTTTAAGCTACCTAAAAGACAAGGGGCATCTTGATGCCAGTTAAATGCATGACCTTTTTCGTCTATTACATCAGATCTAATATATGAGGGACCAAGAAATGGAACTTTACAATTTAGTTTTGTGCTTACATTTATTAATTCTTTATTTGAAACTAGATTAAATAAACCTAAAGAATATCTTATTGCTCTATAGAAATTTTTCTTATTAGCTTGTTCAATGGATTTTGGGTTAGTTAAATCGAAATTGGGGTCAATTGATTTACCAATGGTGTTTAATTCTTGGTTAATCCTATCAATATGCGGAATTATAACTGAACTTAAGTTTTTGACTATACAATACCCATTATTTTTATAATCATTTAGTAAATTTTTAAAGTCCATAAATTTATATAATAAGTAGAAAAGTGGTAATGTCAAATTAACTACATAAACAATTTAAAAAAATTATAAAGCAATAATTATTTTTTAGGCGGAAATATTAAAATATAAAAAAACCAGGGTAGATAAAATATTATAGAAGTATACTTAAATTTACTTTTTCCAAAATTTCTAAAAGGATTTTTTGCTGGAATTTCAGTAATCTTAAAATTAAACCTATAAGCCTTAGCTAACAGCTCAATAGCAAAAGTAAAACCTCTTTTTGATTTTATTGGAAATTTCATTACTACTTCTCTAGAAAATAATCTAAATCCATTCGTTGGATCTAATGTTTGTAAATTCGTAAATTTAATTAGTACAAAAGAAACTAATTTTACTAATATACTTTTAAAAAAAGGTTCTTTAGACTCCTTATAATCTCCACCTTTCATTAAACGACTTGCACAAACAACGTCATAACCTTGAGTAAATTTATTAAACATCTCGGAGATTACATAATAATTTTGATGGTCCTCAGCTGTATATAAAATAACTGCTTCAGATTCGCATATCTCAAAAGCTGTTTTAACTGCTCCATTAAATTTTTTATATTTATTTTTAATAAGAAAAACTCTTTGATCACTAAAGTTTTCTTTTATAACTTTTATTGTTGGGTCTTGCTCATAATCATAAACGATTAAAATTCGAAATTTTAACTTTATTTTGTCTAATAAATTTTTTAAAGTTTCAATTATATTCTCTTCCTCATGATAAACGGCAATAATAACTTCTAATTGATATTTCATAAATATTGAAAAAGTAATTAATAGCAAGTATATAACTAAATAAATAATTATAAAGTAATTAACATATGCTTAAAAAATTTTATGAAAACCGAAGATAAAGCCATAGGAAAATTAAATAGTTGTCAGATTTGTAATTCAAAAAAACTTCAAAAAATCATAAATATGGGTTCTACGGGGCTGTGTGATAGCTTATTAACTAAAAGACAATTATTAAAAGGTTCAGAAAAAAGTTTTCCTCTTAATATGTATCGTTGTCCAAAATGTCAATTATTGCAATTAAATTATGTGGTAGACAATAAAAAACTTTTTCATCTGAACTATCCATACAAAAGTGGGATCACCAAACCTTTAAAAAAATTATTACATGATACAAGTAAATATTTAAAAGATAATTTTAAATTTAGTAAAAATGCTCTTGCTATAGATCTCGGCTCTAATGATGGAACTTTACTAGAGGGATTTAAAAAAAGAAAATTTAAAGTTTTAGGCGTAGAACCTACAAATATTTCAAAAATTGCAAATAAAAAAGGAATCAAAACTTTACAAAAATTTTTCGATATAAAGACTGCCCAAGTAATTAAAAAAAAATACAAAAAACCAGAAGTAATTACTGGCACTAATATTTTTGCTCATGTCAATAAACTTGACTCATTTATGAACGGCGTAAAAAGTTTAATAGATCCAAAAAAAGGTTTGTTTGTAACTGAGTCGCACTATGCATTAGATATAATTGAAGAATTACAATATGACTCGATTTACCATGAACATCTTAGATTTTTCTTAATTAGACCACTTGAAATATTAATGCAGCTATATGGATTTAAAATTATCGATGCAGTAAGAATATCTAATTATGGAGGATCTATAAGAATAATCTCAACTTTAAATCAAAACATGAAACAAAAAAGTAGTGTCAAGAAATTATATAATTTAGAAAAAAAAAAAGGATTTTATACTAACAAAAAGTACAAAAAATTTGCAAATGATATATTTAAAAGCAAAAAAAAATTAGTTTCTTTATTAAAAAAAATAAAAAAACAAAATAAAAAAATAGTTGGAATTGGATGCCCGGGTAGAAGCATTACATTATTGGCTTTTTGTAAAATTGGAAATAAAATACTAGATTACATTGCTGAACAAAGTTCGTCACTTAAGCTAAATCTTTATACACCAAATACTCATATAAAAGTGATTGATGAAAAATATTTTTTCAAAAATCCACCTGAATACGCACTAATTTTATCTTGGCACTATAAAAAAAGTGTTATGAATAATTTAAGAAGAAAAGGTTTTAAAGGAAAGTTTATAATACCTTTACCTTATCCAAAAATTATAAATTAAAAAACTTTAGTATATAAATTTATGAATTCTTTAAAAATGGTTGTAACAAATGTAAGTAACTATGGGTTTATAAACTTAAGTATTATGATTTTGTATGAACTTTTATATTCTTTAAAAAAAAAGTATAGGGAACAAATATTTTATGATGAATCAATTACTAATAAGTATTATGAAATTAAAAACAAAAGTGGAATAAGAAAAGAAAGCAAATTACTATATAATGCACCTTATTCTCCTACTCCTATTTTTTTTTTAAAATTAATATTATCGAATCTTAACTTAAATTCAAAAAGTTTAAAAAATTATTTTTTTATAGACTTTGGGTGTGGTGCTGGAAGAACTTTAACTTTTTTCCACAAAGTTTTTCAAAAAAAATTAGGTATTGATTTTAATAAAAAATATCGGAAGTTTTTACCAACAGGCACATTTCTTAATATGGATCTTAGAAAAATCAATAATATAAAGAAAATATTTAAAAAAACAAATTCATCAAAATATGTTTTATATTTTTACGAACCATTTGATGAAAAACTTATTAAAAAGATAATAAAAGTTTTTATTAGAAAAAAAATTTTTGTTGTTATTGTTAACGTAAAAAATATAAAAGTAAAAAATTTAAGATTTATTTATAATAAAAAATTTAATAATACTGCTAAAAATATAAAAATATATTCTAATCACTACCGTATTTAATGTTTTTGGTAAAATTGAATTATCTTATTTATAACATGATCTTGTTGTTTTTTGGTCATCAAAAATGATGAAGGCAACCACATAATTTTTTTTTCAATTTTAATTGTATTGTTAAAAGTTCTGTGTGATTGTTTTGAATAAAAATTTTTTTTACTTAAAGGAAACCAAAATTTCCTGCAAATTATTTTGTTCTTTTTTAGGTAGTTGAAAAGTTTATCACGCTTTTGACAAATAACATCAGTCCATAATGGTAGTTCGTTTTTTTTTGTTTCAAAATTGAAAACTTCTATCTGTTTTATATCTTTTAATCTTTTTCTATAGTTATGATAATTTTTTGTAAGTACTTTTTTTCTTGAATTTACTTTTTCTAACTGGGTTAATGCTAATCCTGCGCTAATATTAGAAAGCTTAAAATTTCCACCTGGCGAAACATGTATATCATCTCCTCCATTCGTGACACCCACTCTTCCTTGGGTTTTAAAAACTTTTACTCTATCAGAGTATTTTTTATTATTTGTGACCAATAGACCACCTTGTCCACTGGTAAATATTTTATTTGGAGAAAGTGAATAACATCCTATATCGCCAATTGTACCCAAATACCTATTATTTTTTTTTGATAAAAAAGCTTCAGCTGCATCTTCAATAATTTTTATTTTATTTTTATTTGCTATGTTCACTATACTTTTCATATCACAACCTCTGCCAGAAACATGAACAGGTATTATAACTTTTGTATTTTTATTTATTTTTTTTTTAATATCTTTAATATCAATATTTAAAGTTTTGGTATCAACATCAACTAGAACTATCTTTGCTCCAGCCATATAAACAGCATTTGCTGTTGCAGCAAAAGTAATATTAGGAACCATAACCTCGTCTGTTGATTTAAGATTAAGAATTTTTAGTGATATATATAAAGCGCTTGTACAGCTTGGTAAGGCTATACAATACTTCGTTTTTAGAATTTTTTTAACTTTATTTTCTAATAAATTTACATATTTACCTTCGTTAGGATAATTAATATTAAATACTTTTTTTTGTTTTGTATAATCATTAATACCTACATCAGTTTCCCAAAAATTAATTTTTTGCATTATTAAATATATATTCAAATAGCTGATGTATGTACAATAATTTTGCTGTTGTAAGGTTCAAAAAAGCAGTTTATCAATAATTCATGAAAAATAAAAAAAAGACAGCGCTTATAACTGGAGTTACTGGACAAGATGGTTCGATACTTGCTGATTTGCTAATTAAAAAAAACTATAAAATTATAGGAGTAAGAAGAAGATCTTCAACATTTAATACGGAAAGAATTGATCATCTTTTTAAAAAAGGCATTATCGATAAAAAGTTTTTTCCTTTCTATGGCGATTTAAATGATTCAACAAATTTAATAAGAATAATTCAAGCTACAAAACCTGATGAAATTTATAATTTAGGAGCACAATCGCATGTCCATACTAGTTTTGAAACCCCAGAATATACTGCTGATTCTGATGCTCTTGGAACCTTAAGACTTTTGGAAGCTATAAGAATACTTAAACTCCAAAAAAAAACAAAATTTTATCAAGCTTCAACATCAGAAATTTTTGGAAATACAGAGGTGCCACAAAACGAAAATACACCTTTTAGACCAAGAAGCCCCTACGCAATTTCAAAACTTTATTCTTATTGGACTACAGTAAACTATCGTGAGGCTTATAATATTTTTGCAGTTAATGGAATACTGTTTAATCATGAAGGTAAAAGAAGAGGAGAAACTTTTGTCACAAGGAAAATCTCTAAATCAGTGGCCAACTATTTTTTAGGAAAAAAAGAAGTGCTAAGCTTAGGTAATTTATACGCTAAAAGAGATTGGGGGTCTGCTAACGATTACGTAAAAACAATGTGGCTAATGTTGCAAAAAAATAAGCCAAGCGATTATGTAATAGCAACCGGAGTTAGCAAAACAGTTAAACAATTCGTTGAGGAAGCTTTTAAGTGTATTAAAGTTAAAATTATTTGGAAAGGAAAAGGTATAAAAGAAATTGGTATTAATGAAAAAAATAAGGATTTGCTAGTTAAAATTGACAAATATTATTTTAGACCTACAGAAATTAATGAGCTTAGAGGAGACTCCTCCAAAGCAAAAAAAGAATTAGGTTGGAAACCTTTCACAAGCTTTAAAGAACTTGTTAATGAAATGGTTTTTGCTGATATAAAAAAACTAAGTTAATATTTATAGAATTATAAAAAATTACGCTATTAAGTTTTGATAAAACAAAGAACCAAATAAATAAATAGCAAAATAAAAAAAATAAATTTTATTTAAAATCTCAATTTTTTTAAAGAATAAATCTTTGTAATTCGTTGTTAATAAATTCGAAAAAATTAAAAAAATTATTAATGGTTCAAAATAATCTTGATATAAACCATTAGATAATCCATAAACTAAAAAGAGTGGTACAATTATTATTGAATTTTTTAAAAATGATTGTTTTAAAATATTTATTACGAGTAAAAGTCCTGCAGAACTAAAAAATATAAATAAAGTATAGTTATTAGACAAAAACAGATTATTTATTTTTAAAAATACTCCACCACCGTACCAATTACTTGATAAACACTCTGAACAAATAATCTCAAATAATATAATTTGAATTATAAAAAATAATATAAAAATTAGTAAATCACTCTTTGTAAACTTAAAATATTTTTCTTTTAAGCCATAAAGAATTAAAGGAATTAGATAAAAAAGAAAATAACTTGATATAATTGGTATATTTTTTAAGTAGCTAGTATAATGATAATATCCACCCCGCACATTAGATGGAGCCCAAGGAGAGGTTACTATATTTGATAAATCTGAATTTGATAACCAAATATAAATTATACAAATACCAGGTATAGCTAAAATAAAATAAGTAATAATAACTACTAATAAATTATTTAAATTTCTATTTAAAAAAAATATATGTGATAAAAATATTAATGGAAAAAAAACTAATGCTGGTCTACAATACAATGCTAGTGCACTAAAAATACAAACATATATTAAATATATTTTTTTAAAATTTTCATTTTCAAAATTTTTTATAAAAAAATATAAAGAAATTAAAAAAAATAGCCAGCCTAAATTTGCAGAAGTACCAAAATATACTCTCGATATATAAAAGGGTAAAAGAAAAATTAAACTAGCTGATAAAAATATTTCTTTACGATTAATATTAGGTGGCGATATAATTAATAATATTTTAAAAAAAATAAAAATTGAAAATAGACCAATAATAATTGAACTAAGAAAATATAAATTTTGGCTAGAATTTAAAGGATTTAAATAAGCATTTATAATATAAAATAATGGAAAATTTGGATCTCCAATTATTTCTGAATAATTAATTACTGAATTTAATAGATCGGATTTGAACTCACTAATTCCATTCCATGTATAAGTATAAAAATCATTTTTTGAACCGCCAGCTGAATAATTTTTGAAGATAAACCCTATAAAAAAAATTATATAGATTGCTGCTATAAAAAAATAATTTGTAATATATTTATTTAATAAATTCATATTAATCTAATTTGATTATTATAATTTAGTATTATATTGTTACCAAATATTTTAACATACAAATAGGATATCTATGGAAGATCATAAAATGTCAAAAGAGGATAAGCTGGTATATGGTATTACTTTAGCAGTTATTTTTTTTGGTGTGCTGGGTATAGGATTAGTTGGTTTAGTAATTAATATTTTTTTTTAATATTTATTCTTTTTTTTAGTATAAATACAAAAAATTATTTATGGGGTTTCTGATAACCATATTTATCAATAATTAATTTTTCTCTTTTTAGAATAAGATTTATACATTCGTCATCATAAAAATCGACAAGTTTTTTTTCTCTCCACGCTCCCCACTTAACCTTTTTTAAATTTTTAATATTATTTTTATCCTCATCACTAATTTTAATTTTTAAATCTAAAAGAACTTTAAAAAAATTTTCTTCAAGAGATTCATTTCTTATAGTATAATTTAATACATTATATATTTTATCAAATTCCTTTAACTTTTCATGAGAAGTTATAGAATTATTGTAAAGATTTTTTATGTCAGAGGAATAAAAAACTAAATATCGATATGTCATTAAACCAGCAAATTTATTTATAGAACTAAAATTAAATCCTTCACCTATATCATGTATTCTTGAACCTCCCAAAAGGAGCTTAAGCCATATTCTAAAATTTTCTATACTTTTGGGATTGCTATATAAATTTTTCCATAAGTTTAATGGTCTCCAAAATTGTTGCAAAAAAATGTATGGGGCTATGAATGGTTGAGTCTTAAAACCTAAATTATTAAAATGAATTTTTTTTGAAACTAATCTTTGATACAGTCCACCTCTTTTAACACAACCAAATGACCAAGCCGAAACATACCATTCCCAAGGATTTCTAATGGAGCCCAGGAAGAAACGTTTAGATTTATAAATATCTTGATCTGCCCTAATATGTACACCAATAACTTTGCCGTTTGAAATATATTTATTTAATAGCTGGACAAGAAGTGTACTTCCAGTTCTGTGCATATCCAAATAACAAAGGTTATCTGTTAAAAACATAATTTAATTATTCTTATATTTTCATATTTTATAAAATATTTTTTACTATATCTTCTGTCATTTTTTTTGCATCAGCAAAAAGCATAAGAGTATTATCTCTATAAAATAAATCGTTATCTACGCCAGCATAACCTGGTGATAAACTTCTTTTAACAAAAAGAACTGATTTAGATTTTTCAACATCTAATATTGGCATACCATAAATTGGGCTTTGTTTGTCTGTTTTAGCTGATGGATTTGTAACGTCGTTTGCTCCTATGACAAAAGCAACATCTGCATTTGCAAAATCATTATTTATATTTTCTAATTCATAAACTTCATCATAAGGAACGTTAGCTTCAGCTAATAATACATTCATGTGACCTGGCATACGTCCTGCAACAGGGTGAATGGCATAAGAAACTTTAACATCATTTTTTTTTAGCTTTTCAACCATTTCTTTTAACGCATGTTGTGCTTGGGAAACAGCCATTCCATAGCCAGGAACTATTATAACAGAAGATGCATTTTGCATTAAAAATGCAGCATCTTCAGCATTACCACTTTTAACTGGCTTTTTATTTTTTCCTTTTCCTTTTGAAGATATATCTTCACCACCGAAACCTCCCAAAATTACATTAAAAAATGAGCGATTCATTCCTTTGCACATTATGTATGAAAGAATAGCGCCAGAAGATCCTACCAAGGCCCCAGTTATTATTAATGCAGTATTTTCTAATGTGAAACCAATACCTGCCGCAGCCCAACCTGAATAAGAATTTAGCATAGAAATAACAACTGGCATGTCTGCGCCTCCAATTGGAATAATTAGCAAAAACCCCAATAAAAAAGATATTATGATTATTGCCCAAAAGAAACTATCTGACTGTGTTTTACAAAGATAAAATATTAATACTATAATTGATAACCCAAGGAATAAATTGACAAAATGCTGTCCTTTAAAAACAATTGGTGAACCTGACATGATCCCTCTAAGTTTTAAAAAAGCTATTATTGATCCTGAAAAAGTAATTGCTCCTACTGCTGCACCAATTGACATTTCAATTAAACTAGAAAGTTTAATATCTCCTGGAAAACCAAGATTAAAAGCTTCTGGATTTAAAAAGGCAGATATTGCTACAAAAACTGCCGCGAGACCTACAAGACTGTGAAAACCAGCAACTAATTCTGGCATCGCAGTCATTGGTATTTTGTAAGCTATAAAAGCTCCTATTGATCCTCCCACCAATAGCAAAACCAGTACGTATACAAAACCAGTGGAAAAATTTCCAGTAGATAAAAAAGTTACAGTTATAGCTATAACCATTCCTAAAATTCCAAATAAATTTCCTCTTCTAGATGTTTCTGGAGATGACAAACCTCTCAAAGCTAAAATAAATAATACACCTGAGATTAAGTAAAATATTGCTAATAAATTTGCTGACATATCTATTTATTTTTTTTTTTCTTTTTATACATTTGAAGCATTCTTTGAGTTACTAAAAAACCTCCAAA
>MDSV01238680.1_pt1 | contig 10071 bp, 12 predicted proteins | sample 810851 | NCBI WGS metagenome assembly MDSV01 (sample SAMN05326640, study PRJNA326480) | marine metagenome | isolation source: seawater | place: Atlantic Ocean: North East | collected 2012
GTAGTTAAGTCTGCTCTATTTCTAGCCTGAACTGGTTGTTCTACAAACTCCACCCGACAACCCCACTTTATTATATCAGTATAAAAATAAGAACTACAATAGACCTGTAGGTTGTTTATTTTTTTTTAAATCTAAACTCAGCTGCTTCATATACCCCCAAAATATCTAATTGTTGAGTGTGAAAGCCAAGTTCTTCAAGTGCTTTTTGCAATGAACCATCTTCTATATGTCTCTCTATCTCAATATAAAATTGCATTTGATCAAATGTATTCTTAGATGCAAAGCTCTCCAATTTACATAAATTAACATTGTTTGTGGCAAATCCCCCTAAAGCTTTGTAAAGTGCTGCAGGTATACTTTTAAGTTTAAATATACAACTTGTAATATATTTTTTATTTTTAAAATAATTTGGATGCTCCGATTCTCTTCCCATAACTAAAAATCTTGTCATATTTCCTTCCTCATCTTCGATATTTTTTTTGAGTATTTTTAAATCATAAATTTTAGCTGCAAGTTCTGATGCAATTGCCGATTCAGTTTTATCTTTTTTCTCAGAAATAAATTTTGCTGAGCCAGCTGTATCGGCTGAGACTATTGCTTTAAAATTATTTTTCGAAATTAACTTGCTACATTGAGAAAGAGCTTGTGAGTGACTTCTAACAATTTTAATTTCTTCGATTTTAGAATCTTTAAGTCCTAGTAAATTATGATTAACTTTTTGGAAATGCTCAGCATGTATTTGTAACTTATACTTTGGCAACAAATAATGCATATCTGCTATTGGACCAGTAGAACTATTCGTTATTGGAATTACAATTCTATAATCTGAGCTTTCTTTTGCCAATTTAAAAGCATCATCAAATGTTTTACATGGATGTGCTTCTGCGTCTGGAAAAAGTACTGAAGTTGCAAGATGTGAATAAGCTCCTTTTTCTCCTTGAAAAGCTATTTTAATTTTTTTTTTCATAATACATTTATTGTTTTAGTTACTTTCATTAAATCCTCTTTTGTGTCTACACTCAATGGTTTAGAATCGCATAATCCCACATTAATTAACATGTTATTTTCTAAGGCTCTCATTTGCTCTAAATTTCTTTCTATTTCGAGATTAGATCTTGGTAGCTTTACATATTTAGATAAAGATTCTTTTGTAAATATATAACATCCTAAATGATGGTAAATTTTATTATCGTTTATTTTTTTTTTTACTCGAAAAAAATCTTTTGCAACTAAAAAATTATTTTTTTTTAATGTTTTGTCTACATTTACTTTTACAATATTTGGATCAAAAATATCTTTTTTGTTTGTAATATCTGAAGCTAATGTTCCAATATCACATTTGCTGTCTTGCATAAGATTTACAAGTTTTGAAATAGAACTGGGTTTTATATTTGGCATATCTCCTTGAAGATTAACAATTAAATCAACCTTGCTTTTAAGTTTCTTATTATACGCTTCAAAAACTCTATCACTTCCAGAAGGATGTTTTATATCAGTTAAAATGGCGTTGCCTCCGTTTTTATTGACTAATTGAAAAATTTCATCATCTGGTGTAGCGACAAATACATCTCCAACTTTGGCTTCCTTTGCCCTATTAAGCACATGGATAATCATCGGAGTATTATTAATTTTTGCTAAGGGTTTATTTGGAAACCTTTTTGCATCTAAACGACTAGGTATTATTATTGCTGTATTTTTCATAAGTAATAAATTATGCGTCTAACCGTCGCAAAACAAACTTATTTAATTCATTTTTTTTTTGCAAGTCGTGATATATCTTAGAACTTGGTTGTACTAAATTTATATACCTTTTTAAAATGAATAAAATAGTTGTTTCAATAGCTTTGGCAATAATCTTAATTTTAGGAATTAACAAGATTAGCAATATTGTATTTTATGTAGAAAAACCTGAGAATTCTGCATATCAAGTTGCTGAAGAAACTGCTAGTAGTTCAAATGTTGATGGTAATGAGACCACCTCTGAAAATTCAGATGCGGAAAGTATTATGGCATTATTTGCTTCAACAAATGCAACAGAAGGAGCTAAGATTTTTAAAAAGTGTGCAGCTTGCCATAGTATATCTCAGGGTGGAGGAAATAAAATTGGTCCAGCTTTATGGGGTGTGCTTGGAAGAAAAGCCGGTAGTGTTTCGGGCTATAAATATTCAAAATCTATGGTTGCTTATGCAAAACCCTGGTCCTTCGATGAAATGAATGGATTTTTAATTAAACCAAAAGAATGGGTAAAAGGAACTAAAATGGCTTTTGCGGGAATAAAAAATGCGAAAGATAGAGCGGCTGTAATTTTGTATATGAATGAAAATTCAGATAAACCTCTGCCATTAAATTAAATTATTATTTTAGACACCACTCAATAATACTTTTTTGTGCGTGAATTCTATTTAAAGCTTCTAGCCAAACTGCAGACTGTTTGCCGTCCATAACATCATTCGTAACCTCTTCTCCTCTACTGGCGGGAAGACAGTGCATAAAAATTGCATCCTCATTTGCAACTTTCATTATTCTCTTATTAACTTGATAGGGTTTGAGTGATTTTTTCTTTTTTTTTTTATTTGTTTTATCATTCATTGAAATCCATTTATCAGTCATAATACAGTCAGAAAAGTGAGCAGCTTCAAGAGGATCTTTTGTAAGTGAAACTTTTCCATTATTTTTTTTAGCCCATTGTAAAATTTTTTTATTAGGTTCATAGCCCTTTGGTGAAGCGATATTTAACTCAAAATCAAATTGTACAGCAGCTTCTATTAGAGAATAAGCAATATTATTTCCATCTCCTAACCATGTGACCTTTTTATTTTTTATCGGACCTTTTAATTCCTCAAATGTCATTATATCTGACATAATCTGACAAGGATGGCTTAAATCTGTTAAACCATTTATCAACGGTACATCTAAATATTTAGAAAATTGCTCAGCATATTTATGTGCATTTGTTCTTAACATAACAACATCTGCATATTGTGATAAAATTTTTGCAGTATCGTACAAACTTTCATTTCCTGTACCGTAATGAATTTCATCTGGATTTAAAATTAGTGACTTTCCTCCAAGTTGTTTAACTGCAAGGTCAAAAGAAATTCTTGTTCTTGTTGAGGGTTTCTCAAAGAGCATTATCAGAATTTTTCCATCCAATGGTGCATCAGGATCAATTGCATTTTTATTCAATCCAGATCTTTTTTCTTTTCTTAGTTTTGCATTATCGATGATAAGCCTTAAATCTTTTTTATTTATATCTGCAATATTTATAAACTTTTTCATTATTAACTAATTTCCTCACAAACTTTTTTTATTTTATCAATCGCTTCATCTAATTCATTTTTACTAATTATAAGAGGAGGAAATAATCTTATGACATTTTCCTCGGCTTTAACTGTTAACAGTTTATGATCCATTAGCTTTTTCATAAATTCAGTATTATCAACAAAGAGTTTCAATCCTACCATTAAGCCTTTTCCTCTAATTTCTTCAATAGTTTTAGGATATTTTTTTTTAATTTCATTTAATCCCTTGTGAAAATACTCACCTTTTTTCTTTACGTTATTTAAGAAATCTTTTTTAAACAAAATATCAAGTACAGCGTTACCTACTGCCATTGCTAGAGGGTTTCCTCCAAAAGTACTTCCGTGTGTCCCTGCTGTCATACCAATCGAAACTTTTTTTGTCACTAAGCATGCACCAAGTGGAAAACCTCCTCCAATTCCCTTTGCTATCGGGACTATATCTGGTTTTATTCCTGAAGGTTCAAATGCGAAAAAATCACCAGTTCTATATGCACTTTGTACTTCATCTAAAATTAAAAGTATTTCATGTTTATCACACAAATCTCTTAGTCCTTTTAAACAGAAATCTGGGATAATTTTAATACCTCCTTCTCCCATAATAGTTTCAACCATAATTGCTGCTGTATTTTTACTAATAGCTTTTTTTATTGCTTCGTGATCAGCAAAAGGTACTTGATCGAAGCCATCAACCTTTGGGCCAAACCCCTCAGTATGTTTTGGGTTATTCGCAGCAAATAAAGCTGCCAATGTTCTTCCATGAAAGGCTCCTTTAAAAGTTATAATTCGTTTTTTTTCAGGCTTGCCGATTTTATGAAAATATTTTCTTGCAATTTTTATACTTGCTTCTGTTGCCTCTGTACCTGAGTTTTGAAAACATACAAAATCAGCAAATGTATTTTCTGTTAATCTTTTAGCCAATCTTTCTTGATCGGGGATTATAAAAGAATTTGAGACATGCCATAACTTTTTAGATTGTTCTTGGATTGTTTTTACTAAATGATCATGGCAGTGTCCTAAAATATTAGTTGCAATGCCTTGGACAAAATCAAGATACTTATCACCACTTTCTGTAAAAAGATAACTACCTTTTCCTTCTTTAAAAGATATAGGTTTTCTTGCATATGTACCAAGAACAGAGCTCATAAATTAATTAAGATTTTATTTTATAACCTTTTTTAAATAAAATATATGCAACAAACCAAAAAAGAAAAGAAAGTATAGCTAGATAAAAAATACCAAAGCTTAATGATCCATCAGATACGCCTAAAAAACCATATCTAAAACCATCAATTATATAAAAAAATGGATTTAAATGACTTATTTCTTTTAAAATATTTGGCAATCGTTCAACTGAATAAAAAGTTCCTGATAAAAAAGATAGAGGTACTATTATAAAATTAGTAGCAGATGCTAAATGGTCGAACTTTTCTGACCACAAACCAATAATAATGCCAATAGAACTTAAAATAAAAGAACCCATAAATGTGTAAGCAATTATGTAAAAAATATTATAAATTTTTAAATCAACAAAGAAACTAAAAACGATAATAGAAAATAAAGTAATTAAAAGACTTCTAGTACAAGCTGCAAAATTTGTAGCTAATGTGATTTCTCCAGCTGTTAAAGGCGCATACAAAATATCTATAATATTTCCTTGAATCTTTCCAATCATAATAGACGAAGATGAGTGTGAAAAGCCTTGTTGTATAACTTGCATAGCAATAAGTCCTGGAGCAAGAAAGTTTATAAATGGAAAACCTAAAACCTCACCTCTATCGTCTCCAATCGCTAAAGTTAGTACAAGCAAAAATAGAAGTGACGTTACTATTGGAGATATTATTGTTTGTATAACAACAATTAAAAATCTAAGGACTTCTTTTTTATAAAGAGTCCAAAAACCAATCCAATTTATATAGCCAAATTTTTTGTGATAAATTTTATATTTATTTTCAATTTCAACCATTTGTAGGTTTATATATGAAAAGAATGATAAGCATAATTATGGATCACTATTTTAATCCTGTTAATAACATATCCACATTAAGTATTTTTTTTTGTTGCAAACACTATATATAGTAGATTTAATTTAAATATAAAAAAATGAGTTGGACGCCTGAAAGAGAAGAAAAATTGAAAGACCTTTGGAAAAAGGGGCACTCTGGTAGTGAAATAGCTTCAATTTTAGGTAATACGACAAGAAACGCAGTGATTGGTAAAGCCCACCGCTTAAAGTTAGAAACTAGATCTGTTTCACGAAAAACAATTACAAAAACAAGTATAGATAAGAGTAGTACGACAGAAGTCAAACATCAAAAACTTGGAAGAAAAGCAAGATTTCAAGCATTGTTATTAGATAAAAATTTTGAAGCAGAGAACCCTACAAAACTAGAAGATTTAACTGATAGTCACTGTAAGTGGCCACTTGGAGAAAAAATGGAACCTGCAAATTTCTTTTGTGGAAGAAAATCTATAGAAAAATTTCCTTATTGTAAACTTCATCTTCTTTATGCCTTTCAACCAAAAAATGCAAAAGAAGAAGATTTAATTACTGACGAAGATATTCCTCAATTTATAGAAAAAAAAATTAAATCAGCATAGCGATCTTTTCATTATTAATTTAAAGAATTACCCGAATTGGCCGCCTGATCTGAATCTGTAAATATATTTTGGTAAAATGCTCTCAATATTTGTACCATTAATACCGAGATCTTTTAGTGTTGGATGACTTCCCATGACAATATTGTCATGTTTAAGAATTTCAACTTGATCAGCAGTTAATAGAGGATTCGGTAGAATTTGTAAAAAATATGAATTAAATTTAGCTAATTCAAATGGTACATTCACTAAAAATCTTTTTTTCTTTATGTGTTTTAGTAAAATTTCCATAAGTTCTTTAAAAGAATAATTTTCTGGACCTCCTAGTTCATAGATTAAAGGTTTAGAATTATTTAATTCCAACGACTTAACGATAGCTTTAACAACATCTCCTACATATATAGGCGAAAATTTTGTTTTTCCGCCTCCTATCAGAGGAATGATAGGAGAAAATTGGGCTATTGAGGCAAAAGTATTAAAAAATTTATCCTCTGGACCAAAAACTAAAGAAGGTCTTAGTATAACTGATGGTTTAAATGTATTTTGAATATTTTGCTCTCCCTGAAATTTAGATTTTATGTATGCTGATTTATGTATTTCTTTAGACCCAAGAGCACTTACGTGCACTAAATTTTTAATTCCCAATTCATTACATAAGTTGCTTAATAATTGTGGAAATTGAGAATGTATTTGATTAAATTTTTGTTTTCTTGTTTCATATAAAATACCAACCAAGTTAATTGCAAGATCACAGTTTTTTAAAACCTTTTTCACATCTTCAGGATTAAAAAGATTAGTTTTAAATAGTTCAATTTGACCTGGATTACCCAAAGGTTTTAGGTATCCTTTTAAATAAGGTTTTCGCGTAGCAACTTTGATGCGATACTCTAATTGGGTAAGTTGGCGCATTAAATGTTTGCCAATAAATCCTCCGGCTCCAAAAATAGCTATTATTTTCTGATTATTTTGCATTTTGGCAACATTAACATTATATATAGTTTTAAGTATGACTAAAATTTATAAGTTTCAAGATGATATTTCGACTGATGGTTTAAAAGAATTAGAAACTTACTCGAATTTAGCTATTGATACCGAAGGTTCTGGCCTGCAAATCCCGCATAGAGATAAATTAAGTTTAATTCAAATAAGTACAGGAAATAATGATGCTTATATTATTCAACCTAATAGAAAAAACTATAATGCACCTAATATCGTAAAAATTCTAGAAAATAATAAAATTACAAAAATTGGCCATTATTTAAGATATGATGTTTCTGGTCTTGAATATTTCCTAAAATGCAATGTCAGAAATATTTTTGACACGAAAATAGCAAGTAAGTTATGTAGAACTTATACTCAATCACACGGTTTAAAAGATTTGGTTATGGAATTTTGTAATAAAAAATTAGATAAAAGACTCGGGAGTAGTGATTGGAATAAAAAATTAGATGACCTGACCGATGCTCAGTTACAATATTGCAGCAATGATGTTATATATCTTCATAAAATAAAAGATTCTCTAAATAGTATGTTGGTCAGAGAAAATAGACTTGAGCTTTACAATAGTTGTATTGATTTTTTAAAAACGAGAATAAAATTAGACCAAAGTGGATTTACAGAAGATATTTTTCAGCATTAAATGAATAAAGATTTACAGGTAGCAAAAAAAACAGTTGAAACTGAAATCAAGGCTTTAAAAAAACTCTATTCTAGTTTTAATCACTCATCAAATTTTCCAAAAGCAGTAAACTTGCTAACTAAAATGAGAGGAAAATGTTTAGTGATTGGTGTTGGCAAAAGTTATCTTGTAAGTTTAAAAGTATCTGCTTCCCTTTCAAGTTTGGGTACTCCCAGTGTTGCTTTCTCGGCAAACGATTTACAACATGGAGGCTTGGGAGTTATTCAGAAAAAGAATGATATTATATTAATTTTCAGTGTTTCTGGAGAATCTTCAGAACTAAATAGTATTTTAAGATATGCCAATAGACATAATGTTATTGTAATAGGTGTAAGCTGTAAAGCAAAATCAATGCTACTCCGTCATTCAAATGTGAAAATATTATTACCTAAGGTGAACGAAGCTGGACTTAGTCTTGCACCAACATCTTCTTCACTAAATTTTATATCTTGGGGGGACTCACTTGCTATAGCGTGTATGAAAAGAAAAAAATGGACAAACAAAAAATTCGTTACAACTCATCCTTCTGGAACTTTAGCTACGTCTTTAATTAAAGTAAAAGAAATAATGGCCAAAGGAAAAGAAATTCCAATTATAAATTCAAATAAAACTATGCGTGAAGCAATAAACGAAATGAATAAAAAAAGACTTGGTTTAGTTTGTTGTAAGGAGGTGAGTGGAAAAATTAATATTCTAACTGATGGTGATTTACGTAGAAATGCAAATAATTTATATAAAAAATCTATTTCTGAGATAGCAAGCAAAAACCCTAATTGGATTAAAGATACTAGTACAGCACTTTCGGCTATAGAAGTGATGAATTCAAAAAAAATAACTTCACTTTTAGTGACACAAAATAAAGATATAAATAAAAAAATTAAAAAAGTTATTGGTATAATACATTTGCATCATTGTCTAAGTAGAGGAATAAAATGAGAAATAAGCAAAAAAAGATTCAAATAATATTAATATTTATCGGCCTATTCTTGATTGTGGGAACTTATTTTATTAATCCTAATAACAAAACTATTAAAGTAGCTGAAAAAAAAATAGAATCTAGTAAGTCAACCGATATAGAAGTCGACCAAGAAACATCTTTTGAAGATGTTGAATATAAAGGTATGTACGATCTTAATAAACCTTTTACTTTAAAAGCGGATAAAGCTAACACAATTAAAGGAGAACCTAATATTATGTACATGACTAATATGCATGTAATTTTATATTTAAACGACGGAAGAATTGTAAATATTAAATCGAGAAAAGGTTCTTATAATAAAGTTACATATGACTGTTTTTTTAAAAATGATGTAGAGGCTACAGATGGAGAAATTAAAATTAATTCGCAAAATCTAGATTTATTAGCGACTGAAAATACTGCTACAATTTACCAAAATGTTAATCTTATTCATCCCGATGGATCTCTTAAAGCAGATAAAGTTAATTATAATTTTGAAACGAAATCATTTAAAGTTTCTATGTTTGATGATAAATCTGTAAAAATGAAGGTATTGAAATGAGTAATATAAAAAAATTTAGAATTATTAAATTTAAAACAAAGCCATTATTTATTGTCAAAAATATATCTAAATCATTCGATAAAAGAGTTATTTTAAGAAAGATAGATATGCATTTAAACAAAGGAGAAATGTTAGGTTTGCTTGGAAGTAATGGAGCTGGAAAAAGTACTTTCATGAACATTATTTTGGGTCTATTGAAGTCTGATTTTGGGGATATTTTTTTAAATAATGTCAAATTAACTAATTTACCAATTCATGAGAGATCAAAATTAGGAATTGCCTACTTGCCCCAACAAACTTCAATTTTTAGAGGACTCACAGTTTATGAAAATTTACTTGGTATTGCCCAAATAGTAAAAAAGGGAGCAGCAAAACAAAAAGAAATAGTAGAACAATTAATGGCAGAATTTTCTATAACTCACTTAAGAGATGTAATTGCTACAGCATTATCAGGTGGAGAGCGTAGGAGAACTGAAATAGCTAGATGTTTAATTAGTAATCCTAAAATCTTATTGCTAGATGAACCTTTTGCCGGAGTTGACCTGCTTTCGATACAGGATATCAAAGGTCTATTACTAAAATTACAGGCTAGAGGATGCGCAGTTTTAGTAACCGATCATAATGCCTCTCAGTTGCTAAGTGTTGTAGATAGAGCCTATGTAATTGCAAATGGAACTATAGTTGCTAATGGCACGCCTAGAGAAATTATTAATACTGACATAGCTAAAAAATTATATTTTGGAGCAGATTTCACTCTTTAACATATAATGAAAAAAAAAGATTTCGTTTTAATAAATAGAAAAATTACAAAATTTAACAAAATTTTAAAAGTTCCATCAGATAAGTCTCTTAGTATAAGAGCTCTACTATTAGCCTCACAATGTGTAGGAACATCAAAAATAAAAAATTTGCTTGAGTCTGAAGACGTATTAAGTTGCTTAAAGGCCTTAAGAGTACTTGGAGTAAAAATAATTAA
>MDSV01197114.1_pt1 | contig 10070 bp, 13 predicted proteins | sample 810851 | NCBI WGS metagenome assembly MDSV01 (sample SAMN05326640, study PRJNA326480) | marine metagenome | isolation source: seawater | place: Atlantic Ocean: North East | collected 2012
GGGGAATCGAACCCCTCTTTGTTGGATGAAAACCAACTGTCCTAACCGATAGACGATGGGACCGTTTTTTTGAACGTCTTAATAACAGAAATGTCATCAATAATAAACTCTACATTTGATTTCCCCATCCACTCATTAAGGGATAATTTTCCTGCAATATTAAATAATTTGTTATCTTTTTTGAGCAAATGAGCTCCTATTTCGTTTTCCATAGAATTAAAAGCTATACTTTTTATAGCGGTTCCTTCCTGACCTATAAGAATTGATTTGATGTGCTTATCTTTGAGTATTTTATTATTAACAGATTTTAAATTTTCTATTATAAATTTTGGTTCTGGATTGCCCGATCCAAAAGGACCTAAATAATGAACTTTATTATAAAAATCCAGATTAACAGCAGAAGGAGCAACTATGCAGTCTAGATATAAAGGTTTTTCTTTTGATGTTTCTTTAACATTATTTCTAAATTTTTGAAAAATAAAATGTTTAAACTTTTCTATATTTTCAGTTTTTATTGTGAAACCTCCAGCCATTTTATGCCCACCACCCTTTATCAATATATTTGATTGAACTGCTGCGATAATGATTGAACCAATATCAAAACCTACAATAGATCTAGCTGAGGCTTTTCCAACATTATTTTCGACTGAAATAATAATAACTGGCTTATTAAACTTATCTTTAATTCTTGATGCAACTATTCCTATAACACCCTCATGCCAGTTTTCCCCAGATAGAACCAGAACTGGATCTGAAAGTTGTTCTGTAACTTTTTTTGATATTTTTTGTAAAGCATCCTCTTCTAACAATTTTCTTTCCTTATTAAAACAATCTAATTCTGATGCTATTTTAAAAACTTCTTTTGGATTAGAATTAATTAATAAATTAGCACCATGTGAAGATTTACCAACTCTACCACCTGCATTAATTCTTGGCCCTAAAACATATCCTAAATGATAAATATTTGGGTGTGTTTCAATTTTGCACAGTTCCGACAAAGTTTTTAGTCCCAAATTATTTTTAGATTTAAAAACCTTTAATCCTTGTTTAACAATTGCCCTATTTAATCCGATTAATGGAACAACATCACAAACAGTTCCTAACGACACTAAATCTAAATACTGAATTAAATTTGGCTCATTAATACCGTTATTGTCAAACCATTTATCTAATCTCAATTCTTTGTTTAAAGAAATTAAAAACATAAAAGTAACTCCAGCAGCACATAAGTAATTTAATTTAGACTTATCGTCAAAACGATTAGGATTGATTATTGAATAAGCGTTAGGTAAACTTATTTCAGATTGATGATGATCTAAAACTATTACATCTACTTGATTTTTATTAGCATACTCTATTGCTTCAAAAGATAAAGTTCCACAATCTACAGTAAAGATAATTTTTATATTCTTACTAATTAATTTTTTGAATGCTGCTATAGATGGGCCGTATCCCTCTTTTATTCTATCAGGTATATATATTTCATAAGGTATCTTTAGTTCTGAAAAAAAATTTCCAAGTAAAGCCGTAGAAGTTGCTCCATCTACATCATAGTCTCCAAAAATACCTATTTTTTCGTTTTTTTTAATAGCCATAATAGTTCTTAAAGAAGATTTTTTCATGTCATTTAGAGACTCAGGATTTGGAAGAAAATTCTTAATTGATGGATCTAAAAAATTTTTAACTTCTTCTCTTTTGATGTTTCTAATCGATAAAAGTTTTGAGGTTATTTCATCTAAAAAAAAATTTTCTTTTAAAAAAGACAAATCTTCTTGATTATATTTCTTTAAAATCCAGTGTTTACCGCTTACTGAAAGTGAATTCATTTATTATATATGTTTTTAATAGTTTTGTTTACTTTCATGCTTTTATGTAAAGCAAAAGTTGACACTTCGTATTTATTACCCAAATCTTTAACACCATCAGCTATGTCTCCTGAAGTTACTCCAGAAGCACAAAATATAACATCACCTTTAATCATATCTTCCAAATTATATTTTGCGTCAAAGTCATCTATTCCTAAATTTTTTGCTCTCTTTTTCTCTTCTTCATCTAAAACTAAGCGACCTTGAATTTGACCTCCAAAACAAGATAGAGCTGCTGCTGCTAGAACTCCTTCTGGACCTCCGCCAGTACTATAATATATGTCATTTAATGGTTTTTTTCCAACTACACTTAAAGCACCTGCAATATCTCCGTCTGATATATAATTAATAGTAACATTTAATTTATCTAATTCTTTAATAATATTCTCATGTCTTGGTCTTTTTAGCACACATGCTTTTAATTCAGATATCTTTTTATCTTTTGCTTCAGCTAAGAGCTGTATATTTTTTTTAACACCATTATCTATGTCTAACAAATTTTTTGGTAGATTAGCTCCAATAGCTATTTTTTCCATATAAGTATCTGGGGCTGACAATATTTCACCTTTATTAGCTATTGCTATAACTGAAAATGCATTAGGTTGATTATTTGCTGTAAATTTAGTTCCCTCTAGTGGGTCAACAGCTATATCAAATTTAGGTCCCCTTAAAGTTCCTAATTTTTCCCCAATATAAAGCATAGGTGCTTCATCCATTTCACCTTCTCCTATGACAATTGTTCCCTCCATGTTAATCTTATTTAATTCAGTTCTCATCGGATCAACCGCACCTTTATCAGCTGCTATTTTATCTTTTTTTCCAATGAATTGTGACGCACCTATCGCTGCTTTTTCTGTAGCTCTAACAAACAAATCTAAAAATTTATCATCAATTAACATTAGTTATCATCTATCCTAATTAGTTTAGGTTTTTTTAAAATATAGGATTTATTATCAATTATCTTTATAATTTTGTTAAGATATTTGTCTTTAGATGTGTGAGTAATAATTACTATGGATGAAGAGCCTTTGTTTTTATTAGGATTTTGTATCAATCTTTTAATTGATACATTTTGAGATGAAAATACACTTGTAATATTTGACAGTACACCTGGTTTATCTTTAACCTCAAATCTTAAATATCCAGAAAAAGATCTATCTGAAATATCTTTAAATATAAGTTTTTTTCTTTCTTTATTAGATATAGAGAAAGGAAATTTTATGTTTCCTCTAAGTATAGAAGAAATATCAGAAATTAAAGCCGAAGTAGTTGCCGCTGGTCCGGCACCCTCGCCTTGTATTATGCTTTGACCAACTGGTAAACCGTCAATTATTACAGCATTAAGGACTCCGTCAATACTCGCAACATAAGAGCTTTTTTTAACTAGAGTTGGATGAACTCTCTGATATATAGCGTTATTTATTAACTCAGCACAACCTAATAATTTAATCTTATAACCAAGTTTATCAGAATTTTCTATATCTTGTTTATCTATATCGCTAATTCCTTCCACATGAATATTATTATTTAAAAAAGAATTAAAACATAAGGACGACAGAATTTTTAGCTTAGCAGAGACATCATCTCCGTTTAAATCTGCAGAAGGATTAGACTCTGCGTAGCCTAATTTCTTTGCTGTATCTAAGACTTCATTAAAATTCTTATTTTGTTTATCCATAGATGATAAAATATAATTTGATGTTCCATTAAAAATGCCATGAACTTTAAGAATTTTATTTGCTATCAAACCTTCCTTTAAGGATCTAATAATAGGAACACCTCCACAAACAGATGCTTCAAATTCAAGATTAACATTATTTTTTTCAGCAATTTTAGCCAATTTATCTCCGTACTTAGCTATAAGAGCTTTATTTGCTGTAACTACATGTTTTTTATTTTTTAAAGCGCTAAAAACTAATTTTTTTGCTGCTCCTTCTGCGCCACCAATTAACTCGACAATAATATCAACTTCTTTTAATTTTGTAGCAGTCAAATAATTATTAAGCCATTTTTTTTTCTCTATTTTGATATTTCGCTTTTTATTTCTATTTCTTGCTGAAACATAAATAATATTTGGAATACAATTATTTTTTTTTGAAAGTTTTTTTTTATTTTTTCTTAAATATTTATAAAGATAACTTCCAATATTTCCTAAACCGATGATTGCTATATTAAGTTGGTTTATTCTTTTCATTGATTTTCTCTAATTGTTATGTCAGGAAATTTTCTATTTTTTCCTTGATTGACTAAGTACTTAGATATCTCATCAATACTACAATCATCTAATATAGTGCAAATATCAGTAGTTTTTTTATTTACCTTATAAACAACTTTTTTATCTTTAGGTGTGGATTTTTTAGATTTTCGTTTTTCTTTTTTTTTTACGGATTTTAATTCTTCAGAAGCCTTCTTTGTTATTTTTTGATCACTTTTAATCTTTTGCCTTTTTTTTAAAGCAACTTTTTTTTGTTTAATATCGTTTTTGGATAATTTTTTTAATTTTTGATTAGTTCTTGTTTTTTTTAATAAAGTTATTTCTTTGTTACCGTTAGGAGCTTTGTTAAGATTTAATTCAACGAGATTAATTTCTTCTTTTTTTTTCATATCGATAACCTGAACCTCTAAAGACAAATTTTCTTCAAAATATTGTTCAGCCTCTGCTTGATTTACACATATATGATCTCCACAAATCAAAACAGTCTTTGGTTTATTACAACCATACAAAATCATCAAAGCAAACAAAATTACTAAATTCTTCATTTTAACCCTAAACTTTCTGGAAATTTATATAACAAATTCATATTTTGAACTGCTTGTCCAGAAGCTCCTTTAATCAAGTTATCTATTGTAGAAAATATGATTAATTTGTTTTTAATTCTTGTATCGCAAACAGAAATTTCACAATTATTAGTATTTATAACGTTTCCAGAACTAAGTTCCTCATTTAAATCTTTTACTTTAATGAATCTATCTTTTTTATAAAAATTTTTTAATATCTTCCTTAATTTCTCAGAAGAAGTATTTTTTTTTACATCTATGTATATTGATGTCAAAATACCTCTAAAAGTTGGAATTATGTGAGGATTAAAAGTAAATTCGATTCTATTCTTTGTGTATTTTTTAAACTCTTGGTCAATCTCAGCTATGTGTCTATGGTTTTTTGTACTATAAGCAAATGTCGAGTTATATAAATTCTTATGTCTAAATTTATTTTCAAATTTTTTTCCTGCTCCAGAATAACCAGATTTAGAATCAATAGTTATATTCTTTAAATTAATTAATTTTTTTTTAATTAGTGGTATTAATGGTATTTGAATAGAAGTAGGATAGCATCCAGGATTAGCTATAATTCTAAAATCACCTATCTCTTTTCTGACTAATTCTGATATAGAATAAATTGATTTATTTATAAGATTGATTGCTTGATGTTTTTTTTTATAATTTGATTTATAAATTTTTTTATCGAAAATTCTAAAATCCGCAGATAAATCGATAAACTTTATTTTTTTATACTTAAAATAGGTTTTTTTTATTAATTTTTGAGACTGTCCGTTTGGTAGAGATAAAAATACCAAATCTATATTTGACCAATTTATTTTTTCAATTGATGAAATTCTTGGTAATTTCTTTTTAATTCTTTTATCAAAATAGGAAATTTGCTTTCCTAATTTTTGGGTTGCACATAAATATGATATTTTAACCATTGGATGTTTACTTAGTAAATAAACTAAATCTAAACCTGTGTATCCCGTGGCACCTATTACTGCTATATTTATCATATTCTTAGACATAAAGTCTTATAACATTGTCCTGTTAATTAATAAATTTAAATGATTATCTTTTAGAGAATTGGAAACTTCTTCTGGCTTTTCTATGGCCGTATTTCTTTCTCTCTACAACACGTGAGTCACGGGTGGTTAATTTGTCTTTTTTTAGATTCGCTTTTAAATTTTCATCATGAATAATTAATGCTTTTGAAATACCCAAAATTATTGCTCCAGCTTGGCCTGATAATCCTCCGCCTTTTACTGAGCATTTCACATCATAATTACTTCTAACTTCAGAAATCTCTAAAGGCCTAGTTACAATAATTTGGTGAACAGGTCTTTTAAAATAATCATTCATTTTGATCCCATTAACATAAATGTTTCCATTACCTTTTTTAACCCAAACTTTTGCAATAGATTTTTTTCTTCTACCTGTAGCATACTTGCTATCTTTAAAATCTAATTTAATTTTTTTACTTATATTTGTATTATTTAGATTTTCCATTAATTTTTAACTAAGTTTCTTTTATTTAATTTATCAAAATTTATCAATTTAGGTTTTTGAATTTCATGTGGATGTTTATCCCCAATATAAATCTTTAGCTTTGTTAGTTGTTTTTTTGCTAAAGGGCCCCCAGGAAGCATTCTTTTAACTGCTAATTTTAGTATATCACCTGTTTTATTTTTTTCTTTTAATAACAAGGGTGTAATTTCTTTTATCCCACCGGGATGTCCTGTGTGCTTATAATATTTTTTATTATTAAACTTTTTACCAGTAAACTTTATTTTATCAATATTAGTAACTACGACAAAATCTCCATTATCAATGTGAGGATTAAAAGTAGGCTTATTTTTACCTCTAAGTACTTTTGAAATATAAGCAGCTAGTCTACCTACAACAGCATTTTCTGCATTTATAATATACCAGTTTTTTTTAACTTCTTTTTTTTTAATAAATGGAGTCATAATTTATGGCGATAATTACTAATATTATTTAAAAAAGTCAATTTATTTTAAGTGACAGTAATAAAGATTAATTCCACTTAATATAAGCAGCAAGCTAGTTAATTGATGAGCAGAGGCAATATATATATTCAAGTCAGATAATAGAGTTATTATGCCCAAGAATACTTGTACTAAAATTAGTGAAAACATTAAGAAGTAAGCTTTAATTATTCTCTTATTTCTTTTTCTGTAAATAAAATAACCCAAAATTAAAACGTACAATACAATTAGATATGCAATATTTCTATGATAAAACTGAACTAAACTATGACTTTCAAAATTTAAAAAATCATTAAATGTTGAAATATTTAAATCATTTGGAAAATAAGAATAATTCATTAACGGCCAAGTTTGATAAATTTTTCCAGCATCTAAACCAGATACAAATGCGCCCATAATAATTTGAGAAAAAAACAAAAAGATTAAAATAAAGAACAAATAGTTATCTTTTTTATATTCAAAAAAAATTTTAGAGGTATTGTTTTTTAAATTTATAATCATCCAAAATAATAAAATAGAAATTAAGAATGCTATTGATAAATGAAGAGATAATCTATAGTGACTAACTGTTGTATTATTTATTAATCCACTGCTAACCATATACCAACCGACAAATCCTTGAATAATTATTAAAGTTAAAATTAGATAACAATTTGACAAGTATTTAGTATTGATTTTTTTGGATAAATAAAAAAAGATTAAAGGTATCAAAAAAAATAAACCTATTATTCTTCCTAGAATTCTATGAAAGTATTCCCAATAAAAAATTATTTTAAATTGTTCTAAAGTCATTTCATTATTTAATAATTTAAACTGAGGAATTTGTTGATATAGGTAAAAGTATTCATCCCATGTGTCTTTATTTAATGGAGGCAATAAACCACTGAATAATTCCCATTCTGTAATAGATAAACCTGAGTTAGTAAGTCTAGTAAGACCACCTACTATAATGATACTTACCACCATAAAAAAAGACACTAATAACCATTTATAAAATAATTTATTTATTTTATTTTGATAAATTTGCATTAATCTAATATATATTTTAATAACTTATCTTTGTATTATTTTAATGTCGCTATGGTAAATAAAAACACAATAAAAATTAGAAAAAAATTAGATAAACTTGACAATAATTTCTTGGATCTTATAAAAAAAAGAACACTTTTGGTAGATCAAATTTTGAAAAATAAAAAATTTAAAAAAGAGATTATAGACAGAAAAAGAATTTCTTTGATTCTAAGAAGGATAAGAAATAAATCAAAAAAAAAGAAAATTGATCAAATGATAACTAAGAAAATATGGGTTTCTATGATAAATGCGTATATAAATTATGAGTACAGAAATTTTAAAAAAAAGTAACTATTTACTATGAGGTGGAAGCTTTTTTTCAACGAAGTATTCGTGTTTTCTAGTATTAGGATTATATTTTTTAAGTTTTAACTTATCTTTAACTTTTTCACCTTTCGTTGGTTTTTTAGCATAATATATAAATTTGCTATCAGGATTTTTTTCTGGAACCATACGTACTTTAAGATGAGTTTTTTTAGCCATAAATTATCTTTTTAACTTCTTTATCTTTACTAAAATACTTTTACTTCTGCTTTTAATATTTTGTTTAAAATAATCAGCTTTTAAACTATATAAATCATAATCGTCAAGAGAATTTATATTTGATTTAAGTACATTTTTCACACCTTTTATTGTTAAACCTTTGTCTTTAAGTAGAAATTTAATTAGTTTGATTAAATCCATTTGTTTTTTTGAATAATAACGTCTTCCATTTAAAATCTTTGGCCTTATTTGTTTGAATTTTTTCTCCCAGAATCTCAATATATGATTTTTTGGCTTATTTTCTTCATTAACTAAATCTAATAATTTCGATAGATTTGAAATATTTATTAATTTTGTCATTACATATCATTTAGTTTTTTAATAATTTTTTTTGAAAAAGAAATTTTTAATGACTTCATTGAGTCAATCTTATAAATTTTTTTGTTTTTTGGATTTCGACCAATACGTGCATTTTTACTTGCTATCTTAAAAGTTGCAAAGTTTTTAATATTTGTTTCTTCTTTTTTTATTTGTGTTTTAAGAATGTTGATAAAGTCGTCAACTATTTTACCTGTATAAAAATTAGGAAAACCAGTCACTAAACTTATTTTTTTTGATATATTTTTTTTTGTAAAATTATTCTTTTTAGTCTTTAGCATTTAAATGGTTTAAGTTACTTTTTATCCTGCCCATTAAATTTCCTTTAATAATTTTATAACATAAATCAATTGAATGATAAAATCCGACAGAATCAGTTGATCCATGGCTTTTAACAACAGGTCCATTCAATCCTAAAAATATTGCACCATTATATTTACGAGGATCAAGTTTTGATTTAAATTTTTTTAGTGAAAAATAAGAAAACAAAATTGAAAATTTTGAAAAAATATTTTCTGAAAGTGATTGTTTTAAACTATCGGTTAAAAATTTTGCAGTTCCCTCAGCAGTTTTTAGCGCTATGTTCCCAGTAAACCCATCAGTTATTATTACATTTGAATCACCTTCCATTAAGTTGTTTCCTTCAATATATCCTTTAAATATAAAATTTTCTTCATTACTTAAATTTTTTAATCTTGCGAATGCCTTCTTTAACATTTCTGTTCCTTTAACTTCCTCAGAACCTATATTAAGTAGTGACAAATATGGTTTTTGATTTGGAACAATTGATTTGAATAAAGCTGCACCCATTTCAGAAAAATCAATTAAATTTCTTTCGTCACATTCAATATTTGCACCTAAGTCTAATACAACCGATATACCTTTTTTACTTGGCCATAATCCAGCTAAAGCTGGTTTACTAACTTCCTTCATCATTTTTAATATCATTCTCGATATAACTAGTAATACACCTGTATTTCCTGCTGATAGACTTATATCTGCCCCACCTTCTATTTGAGCTTTCACGGAATTCCACATGCTAGTATTTTTGGCATTTTTTACAGCAGTCATGGGTGAGTCTTCATCTGAAACAACTTCGTTAGAATGAACGACTAATATTTTATCTTTTGGAAAATTGTATTTTGATAATTCTTTCTCAATTAGATCTTTTTTGCCATATAATTTTATAACAAAATCATCTTTGTTTTTATTGTTTTTTAAAAAAATGTTTAAACCTTCAATATTCTTTTTTGGAGCATTCGCACCACCCATTGCGTCAATTGCAATAGTAATTTTTTTTGTCATGTTAAATGATTAAATATCTAATATTTTTTTGCCGTTATAAAATCCAGATTTTAAATCGATATGATGAGAAAGCTTATATTCACCGCTTTTTTTATCTTCAATTATATTAACAGAGGTTAGTTTATGATGAGATCTTCTCATTTTTTTTCTTGAAACCGATGTTTTTCTTTTTGGTACAGCCATATTAAACCTTAAA
>MDSV01145801.1_pt1 | contig 10069 bp, 11 predicted proteins | sample 810851 | NCBI WGS metagenome assembly MDSV01 (sample SAMN05326640, study PRJNA326480) | marine metagenome | isolation source: seawater | place: Atlantic Ocean: North East | collected 2012
AAAATCTTGGAGCCAGGTTTTGGGATTTTGGGGTCTGACGGCCAGCTGGGGTGTTTGGTCGGTTACGACCCGTGGATAACCGTTACGGGTTGTAACGGCTGCTGAAAACGAACAAAAACAAAAAAGAATCACTGTAATTTTTCAAGTCGTGAGAAGCTGGGGTTGGATCAGGTACGCCTCATCAGTAACCGTTACAGAATACCACGCACAAAAAAACAAATAAACACCAATTGACATCGATGCCCACGATGAAACCCACTGCCGCGCTTCCGCTATGGCCACCAACCGCTTTGCCTACGCCGGTGACGAAATTGTCGACGTGCACGAACGCCTGCAATGGCCCACATTATCACTGGCTCGCAAAATCGAATACTACGACAGTGAGGGGCGGCGGATGCACATCCGCCAATTTCATGCCGCGCGTTACACGATCCCCGGATGCTTTGCATACAGCCCAGAGATGTCAGAGGCGGGGGCATCTGGCGGCGGCGAAGGTGGAGCCGGCCATGGCGAGTCGGAGCAGCATCTGCACGCCAAGTTTCTCTTGAAGAAAATGGTGGGCCAGTACAAGTTTCTGGTGTCGCGCTGCCGTTACTGCAGTAACCACGACCAGTGGGAAATGGGGGAAAACGTATCCGAGGTCGTTGTCGAAAAACGCCATGAAGGATTCGCGTACGACGTGGCGTACATGCGGGATGGTGCAGTGTCTGTCGCACTTGAAGTGTGGCACACACACCAGACGGGAAAGAGGAAGCGCGATGACACACGAAGCGGGGGCGTGGCGTTTGCCGAGTTTGACGTGGATGATGTCTTGAGCATGGCGGACGACCACGGTGTCAACGTGCTGCACAATCTGCAGGTGCACGAATTTGCGTGCCCCGAGTGCGAGGCCACGGAGTCGATACAGCCGGCTGAGGAAAACCCGCAGCGTCAGGACTTTACGCCAGATCAAGACATGGGACATACAACGTTGCAGCAACATCCACAGCAAACTACGCAAAGTAGCGCCACCACGCAGCGACCCACACAAAATCAAGACGTCCCGCAGCGTCAGGACACTACGCCAAATCAAGACACAGCAAACAAGCAGGAGCAAACATCAGAAAAACACGAAGAAAGTCCACAACATACAACTTTACAGGAAAACAAAAAACAAACCGCGGATCATGACATCGTCAAGCAACCCACGCAAAATGAGGACGTCCCGCAGCGTCAACCACCACCCGCGGAAGACATAGAAATCGTATGTGATCACGCATGCAACGCCTGGCTCTTGCACACCCACGTCGGGCTTGAAACCAGCATCATAGCGTTGCAGGCAAAGCTCATTACGCGTGGCTACCATGCCATCTCTGCACAGACAGACCCAAGCGATGCCGGCGCGGGGCTTGCGCGCTTCGACCTCTTACGCGAATACCGCTTCGCAGTGAAAGGCGCGGACACTGTATACCAGACCCATCGTTTCAGGAATCTCCGACATGACCTGCAATGTGGCGTAGACACGAGGCGGTTCTGTCAAGTCGCTGACGTCAAACTCTTTGTGGCGCTTCTGATCCAGCAGTGGCAAGACATTTATCGGGTGGAGCAAGCGAGAAAGCAAACTCAGAGACTGCTTCCGGTTGTTGCCGCGCCGCCACCTCAACCCTCTGCCACCACGGACTGCTTTCAGTGCAGGTGCAAAAATTGGTTCTTGCGAAAACACGGAAAGTTTTACCCCCTGGACGACTTTGCCGAACAACAAAGAATGGCTCGCGACGGCGTCAAAATCCGATCGATGCCACGCCGAACCTACTGTTTGCTTTGCCCCAGTTGCCTCGGCAGTTGCCCCGCGTGTGCACGGTTGATGCTGCTGGAAGACTGCGTGCGCGAGGGTTTGTGTGCTAGGTGCAAGCCGTGTCTGGAGGCAGACTTGGTCGCGGCACAAAAAGAGTATCGCAACACGCAAAGTAGCGCGTATGTGCAGCGGCAGATTGACATCTTGTACGGGAGTGAATTCTACGACCCGGGCCTAGCACGGGTTCGCGAGGCGTTTGAGCAGAGAAAGGCTGTAAAAGTGGAGAAACAACGAGCCCGCGCAGCAGAACGGGCGCGCGAGAAAAGCGACACGGCGAGGCTATGGCAACAGCAACGGGCGGAGCGAGGCAGTGGCAAGGACCTGCAACTGTCCAGAGTGGCCAATTCCAGCCAGGCGCGGTTGGTGTGGGCCCGACGTTGACGAATCTATTTTGGGTGAAATTTTTCTGAGCGATGCTGTGGCCCCAATCAAACTGTAAGTAAGCACTCTATTTCTGGCGAAATGTGTACAAGAATCTATTTTCGTCATTTTGGTACTATTTAACAGTATTTCCTGTTACATTTTTCAGAAGACTCTTGCACTCCACGCCACCGCCGCACGGTCGTCGTCGCCGCGGCAGTACTGGACGCCTGCACCTCACGCCACCGCCGCACGGTCGTCGTCGCCGCGGCGATCGCGGCAGCACCGGACGCCTGCACCTCACGCCACCGCCGCACGGTCGTCGTCGCCGCGGCAGTACTGGACGCCTGCACCTCACGCCACCGCCGCGGCGATCGCGGCAGCCAGTTCGCAGTTCGCACATGATCAAATACATTTGCGCGCGCGAGAAAGGGTTGAGGTCACGCACAACCCCGGACCTGATACAGGAACTTGCGTTATGGCGTCACATGTTTGCCGGCGGCATTGGCCAATCAATCAAAGATTGGACGTGTGAGAGGGGTCTTTCTGCGTATGGATATTGGATCATGGACCTCGACGATTGGAGGATCGATCATGATTACGATCAGACGTTTGACACCGAAGCAGAGCTTCAAGCTGCCTACATAGAATGGGTGCATAGCTGGGAGAAGTGGGATCCGGTCCATAGCCCCATCTTGGGGGCGCATGTCATTGCTGTCGACTCCAAAGAGCGCTTAACCCACGCACAGCTCGAAGGTCAGGCTCTTTCCTTGCCAGTGCACTTGCATGTGCGTGTTGCGTTTATTTTCTTACTTGCAACAACACAGCGTCTCGGAAGTACGCTCACAAAAACATGCCGTACATTCCCACGGCGGCGGAGATCTCCGGCGACGGCCTCGACGTAATGCAGTGGATGGCGCCGTCCTGTGCTTGGAACAGGCTATTTGATTTCTGTCCAACTGCAGACGAACACGCATTTTACACAGGCAAGGTTGTCGCGTTTCACTTGATGGCTCACATGGACCATCAGGACACTCCCGGGTCTTATTTGGGAAGGCACCGGCATTTTGCCGACCATCGCGTCGCGTACGTCATGCTCGAACTGAGCTGCACGCACAAGCTTGACGTGCGCGTCTCAGCGCAGTCTACTTCGTCTGACATGGCTTGGATCTCATTGGACCACCCGCATATTCGCTACGCACCAGGCTTTGCAACGTTTGATGATTGCAATTACCACCGCTCAAAGCTTTGGTGGCTCTCTCACATGAGCTTCCATTTACAATTCGCACAACATGACTTTTTTAATGTTTTGGACTTGCTGAAGAGGCTCAGAAAAGAATTTGGCCACGAGTTCGACTCATTCGTGTCATTAATGAGATCTTTCGATGGGCGATGAAGTGTAGGCCTGGCGATAAACGTCGTTTCGCTCTGGTCAGAAAATGTGCTATATATGCGGACTGGGGGTATCTCATCAGTCGGGTATGCTGGCGAGTACCTCAGGGCACCGCTGGGTGCTGGGTGTCATTGCGACGTACTTTGCGGTCGCGACCGCAGTGATTTATTTTGGCATCACGATCTCCAGGCTGCGTGGGCTGGAGGGGTGGGATCTTGATGCGTGATTTTTGTCATGTAGTGAAAATCACAGCGACACCACAAAACACACACAGTGAAGACACACAGAAAAACCCGAAAGACATATATATCACACAGACACGACATCCACTGCCGTCATGGGCCTGGACGTCTCGAAAAGCGTCACGTTCATCCCGTGCCTGTACATCTCGGGCAAATTCATCCTGCTCGTGACCCTCATGCACGCGTCTTTTGAAACCACCAGCACGGACCACGCATTCCAGCTGAAAACCCAGGCCAACACCAGGCTGCCCGGGCTGCTGCTGCTCCTGCTGGCGCTGTACGAAAATTTCATCGACGGCTGGATCTTCCAGCGGCTGAACCTGGACGGGCTGTGCTCCGGCGCGAGCCCGGTGTCCACCCACGTCGTGCGCGACGTCCTGCTCGTGGTGCACTTTTTCTACTTTTCGCACGCGCAGTACAAAGAGTGCACGCCAAACCACGCCGAGTTCCTGCTGACGGTCACGCTGTGGATCCTGGCGTCGATCCTTGCGTTCGTCCTGGAGCTGCTGTCGTGCCGGAACGAGGGCGCGTATACAAAATACTTTGGCGGGGCGGTCCGCATGGTGTGCACGCAGGTGACGTACGTGTGCGTGGCCGCGCTGGTGTCGGGCCCGTGCATGCTCGGCAACCTCGCCCAGGCCGGTGTCTCGGACATTACGCTGCGCGCTCTCATTTACACGCTGTTTGTCACCTCGCGCTCCTACGTGCGGGCGTTTATGCGACAAAACTCGATGGCCAACACCGCGCCCAACGCGGTGTCGTTTTCCTTTGTGTTTGTCGTCGACATGCGCACGCTGTACGCCGTGGTGTTTCTCTTTGTCGCGTCCCACCTGGCGCTGCTGACCCGGGGGGCGCGGCTGGAGGAGCCCGGGGCCGCGGGGAAGGCGGTGGACATTGACCCGCTGCTCGCCGCCAAGCTGAAGGAGATGGAGGCCGGGATGGGGAAGCCGGCGCCGGGGCGCCGGCGGAATATTTTCTGAGGTTTACTCTGTTTTTATCTGTATTATTTGACGGTGTATGCAAGAAAGGCAGACTTTACGTCGTTTCTGTAGTAATCCGCAGTGAATCCCGGGACATGTCACGCAAAAAATCACAACTGCAGTGCCTCGGAAAAGTCTGTGCCGGTAAACGTGAAGCGCTTGAGCGTAAAATTTTTGACAATGCCCTGCACCAGCACCCTCCCCTGCTCCGACGAGATGGAGACGTAGTCCATAAACAAGTGCGTGAGCGTCTGGTTTTGCGCCAGCATGTCCCTGCCGGCATAGGCCGCTTGCAAATCCTCCTCGTCGGCATTGGGCGAGCCGAGGTTGTTCATGCAGAGGTCCAGCGAGATGACACTGGTGTTGGTCTGCATCGCGCGAAACAAGGGCGCGAGACCTGCGCCTGTGATGCCGTTGTCGCGCAGGGCTAGGCTCACGAGCTTGTCATTGTGCTGCAGCGCCCGCGCCAGGTCCGCCCCGCCCGGGTCGAGAATGTGGTTCTCGGAGACGTCGAGATATTTTAGCACGGTGTTGTACGCGAGGAACGCAGCGACGAAAGCCATGTCCGGCGGGTGCAGCGAGCAGTGCGACAGGTTGAGCATCGTCAGGCTGTGCTGGCTGAGCATCTTTTCCTGGCGGCTGAAACACTGGTTGAGGAGCAGCGGCGTGTTGGGCAGCGAAAGCATGCAGAGCGTGGAGTTCACCTGGTCGTTTTTGGTGGGTTAGCCTTGGTGATTTTGTGGGCATGACATAAAACAAAGAGACCGGAGAAAAAACACAGAGACCTGCGAGGTGAGCTGCCACTCGCGGAAAGCGCTGACTTCATGCGCGCTGTTGACACACCACGAGAGCTGCAGCGAGTGCAAAATCGTGTTGACTGCGACAAAGCGCGCCAACTCGCGTGCGGCCACTGACGTGACGCTGTTATCCAGTAGAGAAATATTGCACAGCGAGCACTGTTCTTGAAACGCCATGCCGAGAGAAATTACCCCGGCCTCGTGGATGTAGTTTTGGTTTAAGGAGAGCTTCGTTAGGGTTGTGTTGAAGCGCAGCGCGTTGGACAAGTGAGTCAGCCCCGCGTCGCCGATGCCGTTGCCGTCGAGGACGAGTTTGGTCAGCACGCGGTTGGCCGACAGCATGTGCGCGAGGTCCAGGGCGTTGCCGTCGTGCAGCGAGCAGTTGCAGAGGGATAACTTGGTGAGGCACCTGTGGATTTTTTTGTCAAGTGGTACGTTGTCTTAGTTGTCAACCAGGGCGTCTTATTTCACAATGTAAAAGAGAAGACCGAGAAAAACGCAAAACCAACACGCGTCGCCAGACACAGAAAACAACACGCACCGGTTGGCGTACATCGCCGCGACCACGAACCGCGCGTGTATGCTGCCCAGCTCGCAGAACAGGGCCGTCATGACTGTCGAATTCACCGCCAACGCCTCGGCAAGCTCGGCCGTGTGCTCTGGCCCGTAAAACGACAGGGTGTCGTACGGGTACAGGTTGAACTGGATCTGGTAAATCGCGCTGCGCTTGCCCGACGGGCGCAGCGGAAACGCGGCAGGCACCATGCGCAAACCGGAGACGGGGACGTGCTGGTATTGGCCTTCGTCTGGGCGCTCTGGCGCCACCAACGAAGCAGCGTTGCGCGCCAGGCGCGCCTGGCATAGCATTTCCGTGGTCGCGCGGCACACTGGGCACTGCGTCTTTTGTTGTCGCAGCACGGGCAGAATGCACGCCTCGCAAAAGATGTGCTGACACGGCACGAGGGACACGGCATTTTGTAAGAGGTCCATGCAGACTGGGCATGTGAGTTCCTCGCGCAACTTGTCCTCGCACTGCTGCACAGGCGGGTCCATCGTGGCCTGCTTCGTGGTCTTTTTTCGAAAATTCCCTGCCAACGATTCCACAAATAGGCTAGGTTTTGTACTAATCATTATTGTCTTCTGATTTTTTACAGTAGATTACTATGACATTGATGACCAACTGTAATTTTCCGGAAAAGTTCCGAGGGTTCCCCGCCCAAGAATCTTCACGCATGGTCACCATGGCGGACGAGCACGCGGCAAAAAAACTGCGGCGGCGTCTGCGGGACGCGGAGAAGCAGCTGAGCCTGGAAGAAATGCACTCGCAGAAGCTGGAGCAAGAGCTGACGTGTCTGCGCAACATTTTTGTGTCGGCATTTTCGCCCACGGCATCGGACGGCACTCCGTTCTGGCCGGTCCGCGCAGGCGTGGTCGCGATTTCGGTGGTGTGGGCCCGCGTCATGAAGCATGGCGATGCCGCGCTCATGTTTCTGGTGGGCCAGGACGGGGCGATGCACAATTATGGGGTCCTACTATCGTGTACGCAGGTTTGCGTGTTTGAGGATTCCGCGTGCAAGAAGCAGGTCGTGAACCTGGCGTGCATGCTGTCCTGTTCGAATATGTCGCTGGTGTTTGACAACCACGTGCATTCGGAGGCGTTTCTCCGAGATGTGTATGGAACGCAGACTTTGTCCCTTGATTAAGGATTCTTGGCATGAAACACAGGCGATGGACCTAGCGCAGACAGTGTTTTATTCTCATAAATCCAAAACTCTCAACCTGTGCACCTACGCACAAATCCACACTGCACGCCGCCGTCTAATCCGAAAACTTGCCGAGCTTGGCAATCTGATCCATGCGCACCCTCTCCAGCATGTTGCGCCTGAGCGCTGGGACTTTCTGCGCCAGCGTCTCAAGCACGTTCCGAAGAGCCACGTTCGGCACAAAGCGGCCTTCGCGCCGCCGGCACACAGAGCATTCCGCGGTGCTCAGGTTGACTGCGTTCTGCTGCAGCTGCAAGGCACAGGCCTCGCAGAACGAATTGCCGCACGCCGTGTGCATAACCGGCTTGTACAGCGTCCCGGTGCAGATCGGGCAGGCCGCGTGTTGCTCGATGCGTGGAACGACAGCCTCGAGCACGCGCGCTGGATCCTGCTTCACGTCGTCCAAAACCACCACGTCGTCGTCGTCATTGTGAACGTCGCACGGGGGCTTGTTGCCGTTGCCGCCATAGCCTGCACGGTCAGAGTCCGACGAGCAAGACTGACTGCCATTTCCGGACATAGGGGAAACGTCGCGCCGGCGCTTGGTGCCGTTGCTGCCAGAGCCAGCATCGCCAGAGACGAACAACCCATTCCCGCGCGCAACCCCGAACACAGGGGCGTCGTCCGCTGAGAGCTTTCCCGCCGCGCTCTGTCCGGACGGCGCCATCGCCGTGGACCACGCTCGGAATTTCCACGCGATCCTCGCTGTGAGAGTTTTTACAGTGAATCAACTTGTGACAAACTTTAATCTATTGTCGGCCAACTTTTTTCTACTGTAAATTTCCTACCGTACAAACCCCAGTACCATGGTCTATTTCGAGCCAACTTTGGGTTTTTACAGTCCAAATTCCTGCCCGTGTCCGCACAACCAACTAGCATGGCCGACCAAGCACGCATCGGACAGAAGCGCCCGCGCGACGACGAACCCCCACTACTGACTCCAGTGCGCACAATGCTGCCTGTCGAGGGCGTGCAGTGTGTTCTGCACACGTCGATCCCGGGGCAGATGTTTTTGGCCACGCTGAGCGCGATCTGGTTCTGGTGCCAGGACTTGGGTGTGCTTTCGCTGCTGGCGGGCAACAGGACGGACCTCGGCTTCCGCGACGGCAAGGGCGGGGAGGCTCGCTTTGACACCATCACGTCCATGATCTTTTTTCGAGACAACAATATCCTCTTGTGCGACTCGGACAATCAGCGCATTCGGCATGTCACGCGGCAGGGCAAGGTCACGACGGTGCTCGGCAGCGGCTGGATTGGGCATTCGGATGGCACGGGGGCCAATTGCGGGCTGGACAGCCCTTTCTCGCTTGCCGTGTCTTCCATGGGCGTGGTCTACGTGTCCGACACCGGCAACCATCGCATCTGTCGCATCGAGTGCGAGGTGGAACCGGGCGAGCCTTGTGAGCACGGGGAGTGGAAGCTCGAGACCGTCGCGGGCGGGGATGGCCATGGGCACGTGGACGCGGATTTTTCTGAGGCCAAGTTTTGGGCGCCCGGGCAGTTGGCTCTCACCGACTACGACAACACGCTCGCGGCGATTGAGCCCAAGAACCACTCGGTCCGCGCGATTGATATGCCTCACCGTGTTGCGTCGACGCTCGACGCCAATGCGCATCATTTCAAAGGTGTTGTGCGCTGTGGTGCGCACTTGGTGACCTGCGACATCAAGCGCAAGAGGTTGGTCATGTTGGAGGACGGCAGGCCTCCGCGCAAGGTGGCTGATCTTGCAGGCTGCACTTTGGAGCATCACTCGGAGAGCCTCACTCTATGGCCGGCGCCGGACGGCTTCAGCCTGATTCTGCCGCCGGGCTACATGGCCCGCTCGGAGATGCTGACGTATGCCGACCCATCTGGCCTGTGCAAGAACAGAGACAATCGGTACCTGTGTGGCATTGATCCGCTGCCGAGAAAGATCCGATGCGACTTGCAGCAGTCCTGGGAGGCTATGTTTGATGCGTGCATGGAGGACCCGGCAGCTGGCGACATTGTCTTTACCCTGCCTGATGGCACCCGCATGGCCGCGCACAAGCTCGTGGTTGGTGCGCGCTCAGAATACTTCAAGAAGGGCTTTGAGTTTCATCCCGAGCAGCGCGAGTTTGACATCAAGTACGAGGCCGTGACGCCGGCGGTCTTCAAGGCGCTGCTCCGTTTTTTGTACACCGCCGACGTGCCCCGGGGCGACGTGTCGGTGTTTGACCTGGTGCGGGTGGCGGATTACTACCAGGTGGACCTGCTGGTGGACCACTGCATTGATGTTTTTCGGGCCAGTCTCAGCCCGAGGAACGTGGTGCAGCGCGTCATCGAGACGCACGATTTTGCGCTGGAGTGGCACGATTCCGGACTGGAGGCGATGCAGGTGCACTGCTGGAATTTTCTGAAGGCGCACGCGAGGGAAATCAAGGTAACCACGCTTGTTGCTGTTGTGGGTTTTTGTGTTCGGTTTGCTGAGAGGGTATTCATCAACAGGACTTTCACGCGGAGTCCCTGGAGATTTTTCACGTGCGCCCAGATTTGATGGGGCTGTGCATCGAGACAACGCAGCGGCTGTTGAATGCTTTGTAGGTTTCTATGACTTGGTACTGGGTTTGTGACATAGCGATTCTTGGAGTAACAATCTTTGCGATTGATGTACACTGCCGTCAACCATGGCTGCTGTAGTGTTTTGTGGTTTAACGATTTTCGAATTAACAGCGTTAGCGA
>MDSV01234282.1_pt1 | contig 10069 bp, 11 predicted proteins | sample 810851 | NCBI WGS metagenome assembly MDSV01 (sample SAMN05326640, study PRJNA326480) | marine metagenome | isolation source: seawater | place: Atlantic Ocean: North East | collected 2012
CCAATCTATCCGTGCCATAGTTGTAATAAATATATCCAACTACTTAAAGACAATCCTAAGAACTACTAGGACACCCACTCGAAGACCAACTCACTATACGAAGAAACACAAATCCCAAAAGTATCATGCAACACGTATCATGAGTCAGCCCCCGAGGGGGCGACCATGGACTCTAGCAAGCGTAAGCAAACAGAAAAACATAAAAGAAAAACCGAAAACCAAAACTATTTAGAGCCGAATTAACATTGGGTTCGCAACTACTTAAAGGCTGCGCTAAGGAGTGTAATGGTGTACGGCCGAGGAGGGGTGTGGAGTTCGACCGTACAAACACTAATTATCTTTTTAACTATTTAATACTGATTATTTCGCTTAGTCGAGAAATATCATGCCTTTATATAGGTATAACAACACATCTAATATTACCCACAAGGAGGCAAAAAATATGAGTAATGAAATAGAAGCATTTTTGAGCGAGATTGAAGAAACCGCAGCAGCGGCAAAGACAGACGAAGGACCACGTAAATACGTGAACCGTGAAAGACTGGTGGTTACCATCGACGAAGAGTCGGGTAACTCAGGCCTACACAAGAATTACATTCTTGAAGGCTTTACACCAGGTATTGAAGGTAACTACGGCACAAGCACCGCAGTGCGTGTTGTTGAACCTGAAAACGGTCGACGTATGACTCTATGGCTTGGTAGCCACGAGCAAGACCACTTCCAAACTTTCGTTCAAAAGCAACTTGATGAGGGTAAGGTATTCCCAATGGATATCACCTTCCTACGTCATAAGCAGACTGCACAGAAGTCTGGTCGTCAATACAACCGCTTTTCTGCCCTCTGTAATACTTGGGGAGACGATGTAGTCGTTCCTCCAGTCCCAGAGGACCAGTTGGTTGATGCTGACCAATCTGAGGCTTGAGTTCCGTAAGGGCTCAAGTGTCTTAGTTTTCAACCTCACACTCCTTCGGGAGTGTGGGGGAAACCTTTTTAAAGGTCTAATACGACTGGTTCTACGTAGTACGGATAATTTCCGCCACCAGGATATGTGAAGTAAGTAGCACTATTGCCTGCACAACCACCGTATAACATTCTTTCCCGATATTCAGCACCTGTATCTACATTCATATCTTGGGTACAATCCCAAGCATCAGAACTTTTATACTGTAAATTCGCTACCTCAGTAAGCCAAAGCCCATCGTGTACACGGTCTGATAATTCATCACTCGCCCGTAAAACACCCTCTGGGAATATTTGAGGGTTCAGTTTATCGAAAAGGTAATTATCAACAATGTCCCAGTCGAAAGCAATCGGGACACCACCTGTTCGATAAACGATTTTTAGAGCAATGGCATCGGTAAAATTAGATTCAAAAAAGGCAATAATATTTTCTAAAGAACCATCAGTATCTTCAAAAGTTACAAGTCTAAACTCGTTTGAAAAGTCTACAAAAGTTAGTTCACCCCGATACGGCATCATGTATCGTCCTTCTTCACCTTTGGATAATAATTCTACATAATTCCCTACCGCATGTTCTGCACCACCTAAACTCGTATCCAAATGACTTCCATCATCACCACCCAAAGTTAATAAGAGTTCTTCAGGCAATGATGGGATGGGCTCAAGAATATATTCTTGTGTATCAAGAGACCAACGATGACCAGGATAGAAATAATAGGCCTCATGCAAACCTTGAGTGACGCTATAAAAAGGACTTTCATATCCTGAAGGAATATTTCGACGTCTTCCTTCAAAGAAGTAATCGCCACCTGCAACACTTAAATCCTCATCATTAATAAACCCTGCGTATTCAATATTCGTAACTAATATTTTTGGGCGCTGTAATAGGCTATCTAACTCTCTTTGATAGGTACTTCTTTCCTTTTCCCGAATCCAGTCGACGGCTTCTTCAAAAGTTCGATAAATCTCATCCGACGGTGTCGCTTCATCCCGATATCCTGTACCAGGTCGCCAACCAATAGGTCGCAGTTCATACCCTTCTTTATTCGTTACGGGTGCTTGAAAGTTCTCGGCCGACCGAAGTTCAGGTTTCAATTTCCAAGGAGATTGGTGACTTGATTGATGAAACTTACCCGAATGCGTTAAATATCCTCTCACTTGACTAAATCTTGGGAAAAAAGCACGACCACGACGAGGTACAGAACGCCGAGTTTGAGAATTGAAAATAGGAGTAAAATAGTAGTTCTCTAATGCGGAATGCACCTCTTTAGTAGTTCGAGGACGTTCTGAAATCATCTCGTCTACAAGTCGATGCCATGGTTTTGATTTCATTTCATCACCTTATACATCAGTGACTGATGCTTCGGTGAGGTCAATCATACGAGGAATAGTTAAAGGTTTATTCTCACTTCGCAATCGACTGCCGAAGTAAACAATACCTACCAACGCTAAAGTCGTGATAATAATTTTGTTTTGAGGCTCGAGGAGTTTCGGAGCATATTCGTCGACGACGGTCACGACGAAAGTCTTAACTGCCGTACCTGCCGTACTCCAAAACGTAAGAGCGGAAATAGTAAATGCAATTCCAAGCATCGTGTTTCGAAAAGGCTTAGATTCGTAAACATTGCTTTCCGCATTCATAAAGACACCTGCAGGTGGAGCAGAGGGAGAATCGTAAGGAACGAGGTCGTCGCCGCCAACATCAGCAGGAACACCTGCGTTGTTAGGCTCGGTTGGACCCCCTAAATCGGAAGCCTCGGCTCGAGTTGGGTCTTCTGCCATAAAAATATCACTCGGAGGGGAAGACGGGTCGCCATCTCGAACAATCATTCCGATGGAGGCTTCTTTGGTCATGGATTCGGATAACCTTTGTGGATACACTGTCTTGATTGCTCTTGGAGAAAAGAAGTGGGAAACTCCTGCACGTTCGAGGTCCCTCAGCGAAGCAGGTCGATAATTAGATGTACCATCCCTAACTACTTCTTGATACAGTCCCTTATCATCACCATGCTTGAAAATTAAGTCCATCGAAGGAGTATTTCTTGCATCAAGCATTCCATCCCACATATAAAGCGCAAAATAGCCCTCCCAATCGTCGAACCAATTTCCACTCTCATTCAAGAGAGCATTCATATCTCCATAAGTTAAGCCATTAGGATTATACGCATATCCTGCATCTGTATAAGTTCCCAAGTTTCGTACAAGTTCCTCTTCAGACATTTCGTATCGACCGCCCAACCTGTTCATTAATAACGGCCTTCGCCCACCGCCACTACGTAAAGCAAATGTAGGAACACCTCTATATTCTTCAGGCATAACTACGTGGTCAACGACAATTCGGTCGGAATCTGAAGGCATACTTAAACTTCAATGCTACAACTATTTAAAGACATGGCATACTTTCATATACTTAGATACTCAAATGTAACACCTAAGACATCACCGACTCGACTGGTGAAGTTATATAGGTATACTACCTATTGCTAATGGCGGAGGTGCTAATTAATGGACAAAATTCCCGAGGATATTCTTGATTTTGCTCGTCGCACGGCGAGCAACTTCGAGCAGAAAACACTTTCGGTGCGGGAGATTTTCATGTCGAAAGTGACAGGAGAACCTGCATCAGGTATTGGATTTTGCACAAAGCATAAAACGAAAGCCCTCACTCATAAGCAAGCAGGTAAAGACCGCATTTTAGTCGAGTTCAACGTCTCGGACGGCGAAAATACTATTGAGTGTATTGCTCATAACGCTAATGAAAAGTATCTTGTCGGCGGACTTGAGGCTGATGAATTAACGACGCTTATAGCGAACCTTGATGAAAGTCAAAAAATGGGTTCAAAAGTGGAAATCTACGGTTCGTATGTTAATCACGGTGCTAAACGTTTATTTTTAGTTGACACCCTTTGCTTAGATGCAGGATTTATGCACAGCCAAATGACGGCAAAACAGTTCACCGAATTCAAACAATTGTGTTCCGATAACGACACCAGTCCACTCGCATTAATGATGCGAGACGACACACTATGGGCCGAGTTGTATGCCAAGGACTATCTAAAAAAAGCGATTCTCTTGTTTTGTCTGTCGCCTGAGCGGAAACAAGATATGATTCACATTGGAATTGTGTCCTCACATGGTGAAGGTAAAGACCATTTAGTTGAGCGAGTCATTGAACCACTCGTTCCGTGCCGACTTGTCGGTAGTGGCAAAATGGCGACAATTGCAGGTTTGTTCGGCGCAATGAGTGGTGACGACTTATCATGTCTCGAAGTAGGTCTTTTGCCGAAGATGAATCATCAACGTGTTGCTATTTCGGAATTTCAAACTTGGGATGATACTACATTTGGTGAACTAATGAATATGATGGCTAATGGTTCAGTTAGTATTCAAAAAGGTAATCTAGACGTAACACGAGAAACTACTGAAAATCTACTCTTCCTAGGTAATCCACCTGTTAGTTACGACCCTGATGAAAGCGAAAGTAAAAAGGAAATGCTAGCCGCTTTCGGTAAATACACACACCAAATCGTTAGTCGATTGTCGCTTATTTTCACTCAATTATCGTTAGCAGGTGACGAGGCAACAGGAATGATTAGAACGGCTATTCTACGAGCCATGGACCGAGATTTTGATAATGCTGATGTCAAAGAGAATCTAGAGATGTGGCGTCGATTTTTCCGTGAGTATTTAGCCTATGTTTCTCACCTTCGACCTAATCTTCGAGAGTATGCCGCTCGAATCAACTCTAATTACGACGTCTTGGAAAATAAATCTCAATTCAAGACGGCGTTTAACATTCGTAACAAGCGAGATAATCGAAAATATCAAGAGTTTGCTAACTTAGTTAGAGGTTTTGCTCGATTGCAAGGCGATGAGCAAATTGGAATCGACCACGTTGGCGAAGCGTATAAGATTTTCGCTAAGAGTTTGTCTACTTTAACCGAGGAATTCCCTATCAAGGCTATGGAATATGGAGTCGATGTGAAACTCATTAATATTCACGGCCGCTTATTATCTGCATTCGGTAGCAACGCTGTTTCTAAAGAAGAACTACGTAAAAAGGCTAAATTCAGCGATTATCAACTAACTCAACTGGAAAAGTTTAAAGCCGTGCTAAAGTTCGACTCAGACAATACCTATTTAGTGCGAGACTTTAATTGGGATACTATGGAGGAGTCTGCATGACGAAGCAAACTGAAATGGATACAACGTGGTTGTTACTGCGATTATGTCACTATCCTCAATTCGTAGAGGGTGTGGTGGATTTACCATGGTCTGAACGTTACGAAATTCTTAAGACAATCTATGATTATGGCTATGAAGTGGCGTGGGAAGTTCGCTCGGAACGACCAATTGAAGACATGATGGCCTATGTAGCGACGAAAGGTTACTTCAAATTCTTTTGTGCGGGTGTGGTCGTGCGACCAGATGGTTCGTTTACCTTTCATCCACTACTAACTGATTGTTTGAAACCCGAGGGATTTTAGATGCCAAGACGCCCTGTTGACGCTTTAGAAGACCTAGTTGAAATTTATCAAATTTTCGATTATCTAGAAAAATGGGGTCGTCGAATGCTAATTTTTGGGTTCATCTCACTCGCCATAGTGTTAACTTTTTTAGCATAGACTTTAAGTAGTCGAAGCAAATAATAGAAGGTATGGCAATCTCGATGGTTCCTTGTCCTGGCGGCACAGGTACGGCCTACACTACAACTCAATGTATTTACGATGATGCCACTGGAACGTATGAGCAAATCATAAGTTCAGGCGGTGGCGGGGCATACGGTGGAGGTACATTTTGCACGAAATCCGAAGCCGCGGCGGCTAACATGCCTGGAACGGCTTGGGCCGAAAGATGTTACACCCGCAATGCTCAAGGAGACTTATACTCTATTTACGGTTCAGGAGCAATGCCGTACACAGTAGCAGGTAATCCTGCTCAACAAGGACAGACCGCACTAAGCAGTGCCGACCCTCAATACTGGACATACATGAATCAATCTCGACCTGGTTCGCTAAGTAGATTCATGCAAAAGAATCGCGTTATGCCGTGGTACACGAATACTTTCGGTACACGAAAGTCGCAAATGACTACGCAAGAGTATGATGACGTGACAGATGAGGAAACGGAAGAACCTGAAGAAGGATTAGTCGGTTGGTTAAAGTCGGTGTTCGGAGCCGAAGAAGACGAGATAGAAGACATTCAGCAAAACATTACAGGTATGCAAACCACACCGACGCGGAAAAGTAATTGGGCGCAGTTGGCGATGGGCCTTGGATTAGTAGGGATTGTGGGACTTTACGCCACAAATAGGATTGGGTGATTAATGTGGTAGTAACAGGACCAAAATCATATTACGATAAGATGGGTTTCATCGGTGTCGACCAAGGAATTTACACCATCGCCCTACTAGGAATGCTAGCAGGAGTGGTCGGAACAGTGAAAGCGGGTAAGGAAATCTTACTCGATGGTAAATCGGCCGCTTGGTTACCGTTTGTAACGTTAACTATTGGTTCTACTTGGGCAGCCGCCACAGGATTGCAACAAGCCAACGAATGAGTTTAAATTCCCTCGGGATAATTTAGAACTGAATATGCAGGAGGCATAGGAAATAAAATGAGTCGGTCACTGTACCATCCCTTGCCGTCGTTTTGTTCTAAAGTAGGTTTCGGTCTTTTATTGACCCATCGATTATCATCTAAATATCCGACTTTGTAAACTTGCTTGTAGTTTCTTTCCCAAACATATCCAATCATAGGTTGGTCTTGCCAATAAGATAAGAAAACTGGAGCGTATTCAAGATTACGTTCGAGAATGTTTGTTTCGGGGTCAATCCCGAGTGAAAAGGGTTTGTATAAATGTGTATTTATGAACATGTCTGAGTCTTTAATCACAAAACCACCATCAGATTCATAGTTGCCAAAAACCACTCCATTGTATTGGGCTACGAGAAGGTCAAATTGAATTTCAAAAAAACTTTGTATTTCATTATAATCCCAATCAATATCATCATCTATCATCTCATCACCATCACCACCATGAAAAATCATAGAAAATAATTCTCTCGGCGATATTGCAATAGTTCTATTGATAGATGAGAGATATCTATTTAATTGGTTAACGTTTATGTGGGGTAATCGCATTTAAAACCCTCGTGGATAATTGATAGAAACCGTCGGTTGTATCGGCATGTCTGACGTCCCGATAACCTTTAGAGTAGCAACGGCTCGCTCACCTTCTTTCACACGGTCGAAAGCCCCACTACGCCCCGCGATTATTACCGTATTTACATTCTCATCACTAAACAAACAGAACTCATATAAAGTTTCAAGACGTAAACTTAGAGTGAAACGTTGGCTTGAGTGAAGGTAGTATTCGCTTGCGATGCTTGTTTGAATCCTCCCTCTTAAATATCCTACCAAAGGTTGAAATGTATTCTCACTATCGATACGGTACTCCTTACTTTCTAACAATTCCTCCCAACTACCTCGTATATTCACATACTGCTCACCATCGGAAGTTATGTAAGTGCTTACCTCACCCGTATCAATACTTTGTTGAAGTCGTTGAATATCGACGTAAAATCCGAGGTAATTTCCTCCTGCAATAGGTTGTCCCTCAGACATGGTTGTAATGTAGAGCCGAGCAGGAAGAAACCACATATCATCTCTATTATCACTACGACTACTTAAAAATGTCTAAGCAACAGGATTAAATAGGTGTAACGTTGTAAATGATTTCATGGCTAGTCGTGCACAACTTAGAGCAGCCGCTGATGAGCGGGCTAGAATTGCTTTAGCCATCATGCAAAGAGAAGGCCTTGGAATTGAAGCCGCGGCGGCTCGTGTTCGGACTACTCGTCGAAACGTACGTCGTTTTATGCAAGATATGGGTATTACAACTCGTCGTTCTCGCCGACGTGGAGACCGTAGAAAACTCCTTATCACACGTCAACCACTTCAAAAGGTTCGAGATTTTATCGATGATATGAATCAAGGATTATCGGCTACGGCGGCGGCGAAAAAGAGTCACACCACAGTTAGAACGATGGCTAATATCATGGTTAAAGGTGAACCGTTGCTTGTCAAAGAAAACAATCGATGGCAACTTAATGTCTTGATAAAGCACATTTACAGTCTAGTTTACTACGGTTATCTAACAGGCCTTGGAGGCAAGGTGCAAGGTGGTGGCGAAGACCATCCTGAAGAACACCAATACGGCGAAGAAGATGACGAAGGTTTAATTGAATCTCCTGATGCACCCTCGATTTGGTGGCAAATTGACTTCGATTACTTTACTTCTACCTTGCCTGAAGAATTAGTCGGACAATTTTGGAAACCTGCTATCATGCAATGGCTTAGAGAAGAATTAGAAATGCCGAATATTGTAGCGACAGGTATGTCGATGAATTTCCTTGGAAATAGTGATGTTGAAGCCGATGCTGTGGAAAATGACCGTGTTGATGAAGACGGTAACATGAAACTAACTCAAATAGAAGCCTGGATGAATCGTTATGACATGACTATGCATCCAACCGTTAATTTCGGCTTAGACGATAATCATACGCCACGAGACGTTGATTTCGAACCTGTTTCCGCCGTTCGAGCAGGCATTCCTGTGTCGGCCGAAGGACGCTATCAAATTATTATTCGTCGAGACGATGAAGTTTACACTTATCCGAAATCAGGCCCTAAAATAATGACCTTTGACTATGATTTAGCCGATGAAGTCCAGTAAGGATGAATCGTAGGCTTTATAAGGGTGCACGATACCATAAGATACCGATGCAGACGCATGAAGAATATTTGAATCTGCTTTTAGAGCAGTGTAATCTTGAATATGAGATTGCTACCGAGGCTCGTTCACAAGGTCATGACCCACGCATTGAAGTAGAAATTCCCCAAGCCCACGACTTAGCGCAACGAACACAACAACTCTTAGACTTCCTGCACCCGAGAAACACGGCCGAGCAGATACGTTCATTGACAGAACACCACGAGGGAAATCGTGAAATGGTTGCACTCGACCTAGCGTTCATCGTTTGTGCTGAGACCTTACTCTACGGTAAGAGTCGTAATTGTAAGACCTGCAACGGAACTGGAGAAGTTAAAGAAGGTGAATGGCGAAAGCGAGAGTGTAACGCTTGCAATGGTAAAGGAGTCATTATCGAGTATAAGGACGGCATCAAGACGATTACATCGGAACAAGTCCTTGAAGCGTTTGAAAAGGCCGACAAATCTAAATGGAGACCGCGACAAATCGCTATGGCTATCTATCACGGGATTTGTGCAGGGCTAGCCGTTCTTACCGAAGGCATCCTAGTTGCACCTCTAGAAGGTGTAGTTTCAGCGCGTATTCTTACCAACTCCGACGATACCAAGTGTTTAGCCGTTAACTTTGCAGGACCTATTCGTTCGGCAGGCGGAACAGGACAAGCCTTATCAGTTTTAATTGCCGATATTCTACGTCGTAAATTTAATCTTGGAGTAGCCAAGGTTACGTCGAATGAAATCGAGCGTTACAAAGAAGAAGTCGGCACATATGGACGCGGTCTTCAATATCGTCCTTCGAATCCAGAACTGGGCATTATTGCAGAAAATTGTCCTGTTTATCTTGACGGAGAAGGTGTGGGGAACGAAGTAACAGGACAACGGGACTTACCTCGTGTTCCTACAAACAAAGTTAGAGAGGGTTGTTTACTTGTTATGTGTGAAGGACTCGTGCTTAAAGCACCGAAAATCCTCAAATACGTGGAGGCTTTAGAACTTGATGGGTGGGATTGGCTAAAAAAGTTCGTTAAATCTAGTGGTAATGACGATGGTGAGCGCACTATTAAACCTTCTCAAAAATATATTAGCGACGTATTAGCAGGTCGGCCTGTGTTTGGTCAACCTATGCGTGAGGGTGGTTTTAGACTGCGTTACGGACGCAGTAGGCTTGGAGGTCTTGCTACCACATCAGTTCATCCTGCTACCATGCAAGCCCTAAATGGATTCATTATCATCGGCACTCAAATGAAGTATGAACGCCCTGGTAAGGCTACCGTCGTTACACCTTGTAACGAAATCGAAGGCCCCTATGTAGAATTTAAAGACGGTTCGGCTCGGCG
>MDSV01011768.1_pt1 | contig 10068 bp, 7 predicted proteins | sample 810851 | NCBI WGS metagenome assembly MDSV01 (sample SAMN05326640, study PRJNA326480) | marine metagenome | isolation source: seawater | place: Atlantic Ocean: North East | collected 2012
GCTCAACGCCTCCTGCGGATCCTGCAGGATGGCGGCGCTGAACAACTGCTCCGCCTCCATCCAGCGACCTGAGAGGGCAGCGTCAACGCCCGCATTGTGCAGGGAAGCGTGGCTGCGGATGCCGCGAACGATGCCCTGTGCTCCCTGCCAGTGGCTTTGATCCAGGGCGCCGACATCCAGGCGGGCGCCGCTGAGGTCTGCATCTCTCAGGTCGGTTCCGTACAAACGGCTGCCACGCAGATCCGCACCAAGTAGTGAGGCCCCCCTCAGGCTTGTGAAGCTCAGATCGCTGCCGCTGAGATCGGCGCTATCCAGGAGTGCCTCACCGAGGTTGGCCCGCTGCAGCCTGGCGCCGGCCAGTTGCGCATCACGCAGATCCGCATGCACCAGATCCGCATCAGCCAGCCGGCAATCCGGGCAATGACGTTGCTGCAGTACCCGGATCAGATCCCCAGGAGCCGTGGGTTGCGCTGCAACGGGAGCCCCCAGCAGCAGGATCGAGAGCAGGCAGCCTCGAAGCGGCATGGTGGGATGGAGTGAGGGGGTCACGTCCCTGCGTTCTATCGAGGGTCGGGATGGGCGTCGACCTGCGCCATGGCGGAAACCGGGTGGCTCTGGCGGCGCAGCTGGGCTGTCGTCCCTCCGAGCTGCTCGATGCCAGTGCCTCCCTTGTGCCCTGGACTCCGTGGCTGGGCCGGTTGCCGCTCGGTGCGATCCGCGACTATCCCGATCGCAGCCACGCCGCTCTGCGACAGGCGATCGCGACTTGTCACGGGCTTGAGCCGGATCTGGTGCTGCCGGGCAACGGTGCTGCTGAGCTGTTCACCTGGGTGGCACGGGAAGCCGCCGCCGCCGGTGTCAATCTTCTCCCGGCGCCGGGGTTCGCTGATTACGGGCGCGCCCTGCGTTGCTGGAATGCCGACTGGCGCGAGCAGAGCCTGCCGCTGCACTGGTCAGCGAACTTCCCACAACGTTTTCCATCACCGGCGGAGGCGGCCGTGCTCTGGATCTGCAATCCGCACAACCCAACGGGTCAGCTGTGGAGTCGCGCCTCGCTCGAACCGCTGCTGCAGCGGTTCTCTCTGGTGATCTGCGACGAGGCCTTCCTGCCACTGGTGCCGGCGGGTGAGCGCCAGTCGCTGATTCCGCTTCTGGCTGATCACGACAACCTTGTGGTGGTCAGAAGTCTCACCAAGCTGTTCGGGATCGCTGGGCTGCGTCTTGGGTATGTCCTCACGCGCCCTGAACGGCTGCAGCGCTGGGCGGGCTGGCGTGATCCCTGGCCCCTCAACGGTGTGGCGGCTGTCGTCGGGGAGAGGTTGCTCTCGGATCCGGCGCGATACCGCCGCTGGTGCGCCAAGGTCCAGCGCTGGACGGCCAGCGAGGGGGCCTGGATGCAGGAGCAGCTCAGCCATCTGGATGGTGTCTCCGCCCTTCCCTCCGCAGCGAACTACCTGCTGATTCATGGCGATCACTCCCTGGTGAGGATGCGGCAGGAGCTGGAAGAGCGTCATCGCATCCTGCTGCGGGATTGCGGTTCATTCCGTGGCCTGGGCGAACGTTGGCTGCGTATCGGTCTGCAGACCCGGAGACGCAACCGTCGGATCGTCGAGGCTTTGCGTCGGGTTCAGTCCACAAGGCTGCTGAGCAGGTCCACCAATCGCTGATCGGCGTCCTGTACGGCCAGTTTCTCCATACCCGTTCGCATCTCCTGCAGCAGCTCCGTATCCGTTCCGAGCAGCCTGAGGATGGTGTCCCGCAGTGCCGTTGCCTCGGGGGCATGCTGGTGCACGATCACGGCACCGCCGGTGCGAGCGGCGCAGGCCGCATTCGCCTCCTGATGGCCATCGGCAGCCTGGGGAAATGGAACCAGGATCGAGGGGGTTCTGCAGATGGCCAGCTCACTGAGGCTGCCTGCACCCGCTCGGCTGACCGCCAGATCGGCATGCTGCAACAGGCCGGGGATCTCATCACTGAAGGGGAGTTCCACCAGGTTCGGATGCTGAAGCTGTCCGACTTCAGGGTCGTTTCGACCGGTGAGATGCACGATCCGGCATCCCTGCTCCAGCAGCTCCGGGACCACAGCGCGGACCATGCGGTTGAGCCCAACCGCTCCCTGGCTGCCACCGATCACCACCAGCAGAGGGCCGTCGCTGATCGGCACCCAGTCCGGTAGCGGCTGGCTCTCCAGAAACGCAGTTCTCACAGGCATGCCTGTGAGCAGCGGGCGATGGCCGGGAATGCGATCCGACGCCACGGGGAGTCCCACGGCCACCGCACGGCAGAACCGGCCCATCAGTCGTGTCACGCGTCCCGGGATCGCGTTGGCTTCATGGAGAACGGCCGGAACACCGCACCAGCGCGCGGCCACGATCGCCGGAGCTGCGATGTAGCCGCCGGTGGTGAACACAACCTCGATTCGCTCCCGTCGGATCATTCGCCGGACCTTACCGATGGCGCCGATCAGACGGATTAGTTGAATGAGCTTGTTGAGACCGCGACCCTGAAGCCCGCCTGCGCGAACCGTTGTCAGGGGAATGCTCTCCGGGACCAGCTGCGTTTCGAGCCGGTCGGGCACTCCCAGCCACCGCACCTGCCAGCTGTCCGGCAGGGCTTCCGCCACGGCAATCGCAGGGAAGAGATGCCCCCCCGTGCCGCTGGCGGCGATCAAAAGCCGGGTCATGACGGCAGACGTCCCCCCATGCGCGACTTAACTTAGGCCCACTGAATGGTTCCGACTGGTGCGTTCACTGATTCGGGCAGCGGTCTTCTCCATCCTCAGCGGAACGATGGTCGCGTTGTTCGTTGAGGGGGCTCGGGCTGCAGATGGATTCGGTCCCCGTCTGGAGCAGGTGTTGAACGGCGGCAATTCAGCCGATCTGGCCGCCCTGGTCGCCGGTGATGAGTCGTCGGTTCTGGAGCGTCGTTACGCGAGATTCAGCAAGGAGTTTCCTGAAGCCCGCTGGAGTGTCCGCCCTGCGGACTCCCTCAAGGACGGACGCCCGACCTTCGAGGTCACGGTCAATGGGGTGGGAGAAGCCGATGGGCTTCGCTACCGGCTGGAAGCCAGCCAGCGTCTTGCTCTGAGCATCGAAGGCGGGCGGATCCTCGACCAGCAGCTGCTGGAGGAACAGTCGCTGCTGCGCAGTGGCGATCAGCCACTGCCGGTGTCGCTCGAGATCCCCGATGCAGTGCTCACCGGCAGCCGCTACGACGTTGATGTGATTTTCGAACAACCCCTGGGTCAGGCCATCGTGGCCGGAGGGCTGATTCCGCTGACTCCCCAGGAGGTGGCGGAGCAGGCACGTCCCAGTCTGCGTCTTGAGCCGATGGGTGGTGGCGGTCTGTTCAAGACCGTTCAGGCGCCGCAGACACCTGGATCCCAGTTCTGGGCAGCGATGCTGGTGCATCCTGACGGGGTCGTGACCATGAGCAAACGGGTTCGCGTCGTCAGCTCCAAACAAGAGTTGGATCACTAAATTAACGATATCGTTGCGTTTGCGTCACGATATCGTGTCAAAAAGGCGATGCAGGGCGGAGACGTCCTCGTCCCCATGCCCGCGGCCGATCAGTTCGGCCTCCTGCTGTTGGACCAGATTGCTGATGGGCAGTGTCAGCTGAACGCTGTCTGCTTCCTTGAGGGCGATGCCGAGATCCTTGTGATGCAGGGACAGGCGGAATCCCAGGGGGTAACGCCCTGCGAGCATCCCGTCGGCGCGATTGCGTAGGGCCCAGGATCCCGCCGCTCCACTGCTCAGTGCCGCCACCACCTCCTGCATCGGCAGACCGAGCCGTGTCCCCAGGGCCATCGCTTCGGCGACGGCTGCATAGCTGCCTGCCACCAGCACCTGGTTCACAGCCTTCACCTGCTGTCCGCGTCCCACCGCTCCGAAGTGATGAACCGTTCCACCGATCACCTCCAGCAGAGGCCGCACCCGTTCCAGGGCCTCAGCGTCTCCGCCGGCCAGCACCGTGAGGGTGCCGGCCCGAGCTCCCTCGGTGCCGCCCGTCACAGGGGCATCGATATAACTCACGCCCTGTCGTCTCAGTCGCTCTGCTGCGGCTACGGCTGTGGAGGGAGCGATGGTGGAACAGTCGAGCACCACGCTTCCGTTCGGGAGTGATGCAGCGGCTCCCTGGCGACCGAAGAGAACGGAGTCCACGGCAGCATCGTCACTGACGCAGAGGATCAGCACGTCTACATCTCTGCTCGCCTCTTCCGCGGAGCTGCAGGCCTGACTGCCCTCCAGATCCGGATGCTGTTCCGCAGTTCTGCTGCGGGTGTGCACCTTCAAGCCCAATCCGGCCCGTCGCAGGTTCACCGCCATGGGCAGGCCGATCGCTCCCAGGCCCACCATCCCAACGCGCAGGTCAGATCTGGTCATGCCTTGCTCTGAGTTCATGCAGATCTTCGCCGGGTGGTCCAGCCACATTGACAACCATTGATCTGCGGTTCCCAATGCGCCTGCCGACCCTGGCTCCCCTTGGCCTGATCGTCCTCACCATCGCTGAGCCGATGCTTCCGGCATCAGCCCAGTACATCTACGACGATGGAACGGACGTGGCGATGCGCCGCGACAACGGTCTTTCCGCTGCGCAGCGCGACGAGCTGTTCAGAGCCAGGCGATCCTGGAAGCAGAGCAACTTCGACCGTCGGGTCGGAATTCTGCGGAGTGAGCAGCGCTGCATCAACCGGGCTGCAGATGCTGATGCTTCCAGGATCTGCCGGCAGGACAAGAATCGTGCCCGTCAGCAGCTTCGTTCCGAGTATCTGGCAGAGATCAATCCTGTTCGGCGTCGGGTCGGCCTGCCTCCTCTGGAGATGCGTCGGAAACGTTGAAATGGATTGCGATCATCCAAGGCCATCGATGGTGTTTTAGGCGAGTGCTGGCGACTGGAGCCGCTGATCATCCGAAAGGCCGACAAGCTTGCGGAGAATCGCGATCGCATCCGACACGCCGACGGAGCCATCTTCATTGACATCCATCACTAGTCGTGGCTCGACACTCGGGAAGGCAGCGAGATCGTGCTCCAGCCCAACGATGTGCCGAAGTGTTGTGATCGCGTCGGACACGGAGTGTTTCCCATCCCCATCGTTGTCCCCCAACAGTCCCACCAGCTGGGTGCTGGTGGATCCGGTCAGGGTGTTGTCCGCATCCACCTGGCCGCTGACTGAGAGCACCGATGTGCTGCCGGTGGAGGCGTCGCTGTTCACCGTTGCCTTGAGCTGCAGCAGGGTCGCCTGATTGGTGACGGGATCCACCGGGAGGTCGCTGGTTCCGTTGAGGTTCACCGTGAGCTGATGGGTGCTGGTGTCGGCGTGGCTGGCGTTGATGCTCCAGCCAGCCTCCTCCAGCGTGGGGTCCAGGCTGACGGGGTTGGAGGCGTCGAGCAGAAGAGCTGCCGGGTCATGGCGCACCGTCACACTCAGATTGCGGATGCTGCCTGGGTTGGCGAGCTGAACTGGAAGACCGGAGTGGCTGCCAACCTGGATGTCCTGGCCACCGGTTCGCGTGAAGCGTGAGCTGATCAGGGTCGGGGTTGCTTCGGATGCCGTGATCTGTAGAGCAGTGGCGGAGCCGAGCTGGGTTGTCCGCGCTGCATCACGGAAGAACGCCACATTCATCGTCTCCTGGTCTTCGGCGACACCGTCCCTGGAGATCGACTGGGACCAGACGAAGACTCCGTCGTCGTCAATGGTTCCCGAGCCCTGGAGCTGACCGCTGACGAGGTCATCGCTGGTCAGGCCGTCTCCACTGGTGCTCCAGTAGAGAGTTTTGCCTGCATCCGCCTTGTCGCTGACCGCGATCAGAAAGGCTTCATCGCCTTCACTGAGCGTGGTCCGGGCCGCATCGATCACCAGAGAGGATCGGCTAACGGCAGTTTCGGTGACGGTGAGGCGCAGCGGCTCGTTCGGGGCCTGCTGGAAGTAATCCGGATCGCGGCTGGCCCGGGCTGTGATGTCCAGCCATTCGTCAGCTTCTGCGTCGGCGTTGGCAACGATGTCGATTTCGATGGAGACCGTGCGCTGTCCCGCGGCGAATTCGGCGCGCAGGCCGGTTTCAAAAACAGCGTTGTCCAGCAGGACGTCATGGAAGAAATCCTGGTGATCGCCATCCTTGCCATACCAGTTGAGATCCTCATGGCGATCGAAGTCGATCAGCACTGAGGCGGCCTCTGAGAGATCGCCGTCGTAGCGGGTGAACACCAGGCGGGTTGTTGACGTTCCGGACGTGGGTTCCTGGATGGTGCTGCCGCCTTCGAACTGAACGCTCAGGGAGGGAGTTTTCCAGGTGCGGTTCAAGTCATGGTTTCCGGAATCGCCCAGCAGACTCACGCCCTCGATGGGGGTGGAGCGGGCTCCTGTTTCGTGACCATGCAGCTGCTGGAGGGCCTGAACATCGAGGGGTGTGAACGCGGGATTGCCGTCGGAGTCGATGGCATCGACGTACGACATCACCGTTCCATTGGTATCGATCGCCGCATCGACATCCCCATCACCGGATTCATGGGGGTGCTCAAGTCCGAGAGCATGGCCCAGTTCGTGAAAGGCGACGCCGGTCCAACCCGCCTCACTCGATCCCGCGAAGGATGAGGATTCGTGGTGAGCATCGGCGGCAATCTCGATCGTGTAATCCTGCGGATCACCGCGCTCGAGCCTGCCGTCGTCGTAGGTCAGCCATGAGGAGCGGTAGATGCCCGAACTCTCGCCATCCAGGGTGGTCCGCGGCGTGTCGGGGTCAGATCTCGGCGCTTCCTGGATGATCACCTGGGTCTTCGCATGACCCAACGGAACCACAGCGAACTCCGGTTCGATCAGAGAATCCGTGTAGGCGAGGACGTAGTCCCACCAGCTGCGTTTGGTGGAGGTGGCGCTGATCGTCTCATCGAATGAGACGTAGATGACGCCGTCATCACTGAACAGATATTTCGCCGCAAGCTGCTCAGCGCTCAGCGACGAGCCATCTTCAATGATGATCGCAGTGCTCATGGGAGTTGTCGCGCAAGCGCTTCGGCCGATATCGGCAACCTAGGCAGACCACCGGTAGCCAGAAACCGTGTGATCGAAGTGGATTTGAGCTGACTCGATCACCTGGGGTGCTGCTTGGAGCCTGCACAGCTGGCACAGCTCATCGATGAAACCTTTTGATTCGTCCAAATCGGTTGAGATTTTGTCTGCTTGATCCCGTTTCGGTTGTCACTGTGCCCTTTCGATTCCGAAGCTGAATTGGTATCTGGCTTCGGTGCTGCTGATGCAACGTCTTCCTGGTGTTTTGCTGTCAGGCGTCATCGCCTTGCTCCCCGGACTGACCGCCTGCGGCAATGATCCTGGGGCGGCGCTCGGCAGCAAGGCCTCGGCAGCGGCACGCACCGGTCCGGAGGCCCAGTGCATGAGCGGCAACCGCGCCTATTTCGGTGACACCCACCTGCCACGGCCCTGTCGCCCGATGCCGGTCTGGCCGGCACCAAGCTGGGCTTGGACGAGGCCTATCGCTTTGCCCGCGGCGAGACCGTCACCAGCAACACCGGCCAGAAGGCGGCTCTGAAGCGCCCGCTTGATTTCCTGGTGGTGGCCGACCATTCCGAGAACCTTGGTCTCGCCCAGGGCCTCGAGACCTCCAACCCTGAACTGCTCAAGTCGTCGCTGGGTCAGGAACTCCACGACCTGCTCAAGGCGGGCAAGGGCCGGGAAGCCTTCTATTTGCTTGTCCAGTGGATGGCCAAGGGATCTGAGGCCCTGATCTCCAACGACGCCTACATGACCAACGTCTGGGAGATGAACAACACGGTGGCCAAGCGCTACAACGACCCCGGCACCTTCACCAGCCTGATCGGCTACGAATGGACCAGCCAACCCGGCGGCGGCAACCTCCACCGTTTCGTGATTTTCCGGGATGACAAAACCCTGACGGACAAAATCCTTCCGGTCTTCGCTTTCGATTCGGAAGACGCTGAGGATCTCTGGGCCTTCATGGCGGCCTACGAGAAACAGACCGGTGGGCGTGTGTTGGCCATCCCCCACAACGGCAACCTCTCCAGCGGCACGATGTTTCTGCCGCAGCACCAGAAGACCGGTGTTCTGATCGATGCGGACTATGCGCGGATGCGCCAGCGATTCGAGCCTCTTGCGGAGATCACGCAGGCCAAGGGCACCGGCGAAACCCATCCGCTGCTTTCGCCGGAAGATGAGTTTGCCAACTTCAACATTGTCGATAATTCCAATCTCGGCGGCATCAAGCCCACAACGCCGGAGATGTATCCCTACGAATATGCCCGTGCTGCCCTGCGCCGCGGCCTGAGGCTCGAGCAGGAGCTTGGGGTGAACCCGTTCAAGTTCGGGATGGTCGGCTCAACGGATTCCCACTCCTCGCTGCCCTCCACCGCGGAGGACAACTGGTGGGGCAAGTCACCGGCCCTTGAGCCCATTCCGGAGCGCTGGAAAGACGTCCTGATCAAGTCTTCGAAGGATGCCTCCCTCGACCCCACCGCCCTGCAGCTGGGGGCGTCCGGCCTGGCAGGGGTCTGGGCGTCCGGGAACACCCGGACCGCCCTCTGGGATGCCATGGCCCGCAAAGAGGTGTTCGGCACCAGCGGCACCCGCCTGATCGTGCGGGTCTACGGCGGCTACGACTACAGCGGTGATGAGATCAAAGGTGCGGACTGGGCGTCGGCCGCCTGCGCCAAAGGGGTTCCCATGGGTGGTGATCTGATGGCGGCCGCCGATGGCCAGGTTCCGTCGTTGCTGGTGCAGGCCCGCAAGGATCCTGATGGCGCCAATCTCGATCGCATTCAGATCGTCAAAGGTTGGCTGGATGACGCCGGCAAGACCCACGAGCAGGTGTTTGACGTCTCCTGGAGTGATGCCGACAAGCGCACTCGCGGCGCTGACGGCAAGATTCCGTCCGTTGGCACCAGCGTGAATGTTCGAGAGGCGACCTACACCAACAGCATCGGCGCCACCAACCTCACGGCCCACTGGACCGACCCCTCTTTTGATCCCAGCCAGAAGGCCTTCTACTACGTGCGGGTCTTGGAAATCCCGACGCCCACCTGGCTGGCCTACGACCGCAAGAACTTCGACCTCTACGACGAGATGCCAGACAATGCCCCATACACCAGTCAGGAGCGGGCCTACTCCAGTCCCATCTGGTACAACCCCTCCTGAGGTTCCGGCCAGCAAAAAGCCCGCCCCCGGAGAAGGGGCGGGCCGACGGTCGCTTTGAGAGCAATCGGATCAGAGATCAGGCTTCGTTCAGGGCAGCAACGCCAGGCAGCACCTTGCCTTCCAGCAGCTCGAGGCTGGCGCCGCCACCGGTGGAGATGTGAGACATCTTGTCGGCGAGCCCGGCCTTCTCAACGGCTGCAACGGAGTCACCGCCGCCGATGATCGTGCAGCAGCCCTTGCCGCTCAGCTCAGCCAGGGTGGTGGCGATGGCGTTGGTGCCAGTGGCGAATTTCTCGAATTCGAACACGCCCATGGGGCCGTTCCAGATCACGGTCTGACAATCCCCCAGGGCGGCCTGGAACACTTTCACCGCATCCGGACCGATGTCCAGACCCATCCAGCCGTCGGGGATGGCGGTCACATCGGCCACCTGGCTGTTGGCATCGGGGGCGAAGTTGTCGGCCAGCACCACATCCGTGGGCAGCAGCAGTTCGACGCCCTTGGCCTTGGCCTTGGCTTCCAGCTCCTTGGCCAGCTCCAGCTTGTCTTCTTCCACCAGGCTCTTGCCCACCGAGAGGCCGCGGGCCTTGTAGAAGGTGAAGATCATGCCGCCGCCGATCAGCACCTTGTCGCACTTGTCGATCAGGGTGTCGAGCACGCCAATCTTGGAGCTCACCTTGGAGCCGCCGACGATGGCAGCCAGGGGACGCTTGGGCTCATCCACGGCACCCTGCAGGTACTGAAGTTCCTTCTCCATCAGGAAGCCGGCGACGGAAGGCTTGAGGAACTTGGTCACGCCCTCGGTGGAGGCGTGGGCACGGTGGGCGGCGCCGAAGGCGTCGTTCACGTACACCTCAGCTAGGCCTGCGAGTTTCTCAGCGAAACCGGCTTCGTTCTTCTCC